>Ga0194000_1000042_pt1 | contig 13703 bp, 16 predicted proteins | sample FLT_67_MG_FD_140346 | JGI IMG/M metagenome (GOLD analysis project Ga0194000, IMG submission 140346) | Sediment microbial communities from the Broadkill River, Lewes, Delaware, United States - FLT_6-7_MG | ecosystem: Environmental > Aquatic > Freshwater > River > Sediment | place: USA: Delaware... | reverse complement strand
TATTTTCCGCCTATTAAAGGCGGAATACCAAAAACCATAGCAAAAATGACTCTTCTGCGCAGTAAATTAGCTATATTTTACCCTAAATACTTCCAAGACTGGTAATATTAGTATATATGTATACTAAGAACTGGAAGTATTGGAAACCATAGTCTATATTTACCATGTGGATAACTCAAAAAACTCGCCAAATACAAATGGCTTTAGACTGGGCTTTATAGCTTGTGGATAAGTCTTTGAAAATTGGAAATTATTTAGCCTAAAGACTTCCAGTATTGGTAATACTTAGTAGACTAGACTATAGTCTATAGACTTATAGCCCACTAGCTAGGGATAAGTCTATAGTCTATAGGGATATACGGGTGTGGGAAAGTACAAAAAGTGCTAAAAACTCCTAAAAAGTGACAAAAAGTCTTAAAAAGTGACAAAAAGTCTTAAAAAGTACCAAATTTAATATTTTAACAAAAATCTTTAAAGAACTTTAAAATAACTGTTGACACGATAATCTAATCATGGTATTATGTATGAGTCGGACGTCACGACTAGTACATGGACGGGGAACGGTGGCGGCAATGAACTTTTATAATTTAATATTGAAAGGATGTGTTTAGTATGAAAAAGGTTATACTAAGAACAAAAGCAAAGGGGAAGAGCGGCAAACCGTTCTTTGTGGCCAATGAATGCGAGGTAGTATTAGACACCAAATATCATCACGTGGAGTTTGTGGCAAGCTTTACAGACAAGGACGGCGAAGAAGTAAAGTTTCCAGAACTTAAACTAAAACCAGACGAAGTGCAGCCGTTAGTAATAGCACTTGGGGAACTGTTACAGTCTAAGGACTTCGAGTCACTTCTAAAGGACTACAAAGCAAGCAAGACGGACACAAAGGACACGGCAAAGTTGAAAGCATTGGAGGCCGAGAATAGCATATACAAGGATAAGCTGGAAAAACTAGAAGCTAAGTTGGATTTACTACTAAAACAAGACACAAAGGAAGAACCAGAGGACGACAAGGACGAGGACGCCGATGCACTAGCGGCAATATATGAGATGGTGAATAAGACTCTACCTAAGAAAGCAAGGAGAACTAAGAAAAAAGACTAAATACTTAAAGAGGACATATGTCCTCTTTTTTCTATGCTTTTTTATACCCCATACCCGTATGGGGTATGACCTGAGTCAAAAATCCACATACCCCCGCAGGGTATAGCAGCTCCACCCCCATGCCATATAACCCTCGTTCTCTACTCCTACAAAAATATATATATATATATATAATGCCTCCAAATGTTTCCCCATTGACAACTCTTCCCCTGTGTGGTAGGATGGATTCCTAGATGGGTTGCATGACCGTGCATACGACTAGGGCTCTATTTGTTGCCATTTTGCAATCCTTCTTAGGTTTATAAGACTAATATTTAATCCCCCTAGATTAAATTATATTTATATCAATAAATTCTGAGGAGCGTAAGCTCCTCCGTTTTTTTTTTATAAAAATTTTTATAAAATTTTTTTTATTTTTTATTACCATATTTTAACAGTTGAGTAGCTATTAGAGAGGCTAAGAATGGTAGGCTCTCATGTAGCTGTGTGGCATCTTCAGGGTTGTCGTGGAAATGGGTTTCTAGGTAGAGGGTTGATGCCTTTGTGGCTTTGAGTTCGTAGAGGTCGGTTCTAGGGGCTATTCTAGCTAAGCCTAGGGCGTTGCGGAACTCTTTGGCTAATTTTGCCATTTGAGAGTTTGAGGGGTAGTGCATTATTAGGTGTCCTTTTGATGTGCCCTTGAAAGCGTTGGTGTGGAGGGGGATGTGGAGGATTGTTTGGTAGCCTTTAGATTTGAATTCGTCGTACATTGTGTTAGCCTCTTTGACGATGTTTGTTAGTTTTTGGCTTGTGGATAGGTGTGGGTGTTGTGGTTGGATGATGTGACAGGCTACTCCAGTGTAGTGGTATAGATAGCCTTGGATTAGGGAGGCTAGGTGGTTGCAGTGGGCTTCTTCGCTGCCGCAGATGAGGCAGTGGTTTTCGGGTTGGGTGGATGGGGATAGGGTTATTGCTAGTTTTTTGTTTGACATTTGTATCTCTCCTTTTATTTTGATAGACTATAGTTTATCATTTTTTGATTACTTTGACAAATGGGTGGTGGCGTGATAATATTTTTGTGTGGGGGTGATGGATTGGGTAAGAAGGATGAGTATAAGGCTAGGATAGATAGTGAGGAGCTTGGTGTGTTTGAGGGGTTTTATAGAGATGTTGGGGTTGAGGACTTTGATGAGTTGGTTAGGGAGAGTGAGCCTGCGAGTAGGGAGCTTAGGGATGAGGATGTTGCTGAGTTGCTTGGTTTTGACTGTGGGCTTGGTGTTGGCGTTATTAGGGGGGCTGATGCACACGGGTGCGAGGGCGATGGCTCGGTTGAGATGGAGGAGAAAGAGGAAAGTGGGCTGAAGAAGGCGGTTAAGAAGGCGTTTACTGAGTTTGAGAGTATAACTTCGGGGATGCCGATGAGTATAAAGCAGGAGAATTTTTTGAGGGCGTATGTTAAGTGTAAGAATTTGAGTAAGGCTAGGACTGTTGCGGGGGTGACTAGGTCTGAGTATAGCGGTTGGGTTGGTAAGGAGACTGCGTTTGCTGAGGCTGTGAAGGGGGTTACTGAGTTTGTGGCGGACTTGCTTGAGGATACGGCTTTGGAGATGGCACTTAGTGGGAATGAGAAGTTGCTGATTAAGATGTTGGAGGCGTATAGACCTGAGAAGTTTTCGCCTAAGAAGGCTATTGACGTTAGTACTCGTAGTGATGTGAATATTAATGTGAATAACTGGTCTGAGCTTGCTAGGAAGGCTATGGAGGCTGAGAGAAATGCTATTGATGTCGAGGTTATTGGAGAGGATGAGAAGGATGACGTTCCAAGATTGCTTGAAGAAGGGGATGGGTTCGGGATTTAATGTGGTGCTGACTTATGGTACGTTTGATTGTTTGCACTATGGGCACATTGAGTTGTTAAGAAGGGCGAGGGAGCTCGGGGATTACTTGATTGTGGGGCTGAGTGTGGACTTGTTTAATTATGAGAAGGGGAAGGTTGCTAGGTTTGGTTATGATGAGAGGAAAGAGTATATTGAGCAGTTAAGGTGTGTGGACTATGTGTTTCCCGAAATTACATGGGGACAGAAATTGGGAGATATAAAGTCTTATCATGCCAATACTTTGGTTATGGGGGATGATTGGGCAGGGAAGTTTGATGATTTGCCTGTAGAGGTGGTTTATCTGCCTAGGACTGAAGGTGTGTCTAGTACTTTGATAAGGGGGAAGAGTGTTGAAGATTAATTTTATTAGGGCGTCTGATAGGTATAAGTTTGCTGTGGCTACGATTGTAGAGCCTATAGCGAGGATTTTAGAGACTTATGCTGACGTTGAGGTTGAGACTGACGTGTATAAGGCTGAGGATGATGCGGTGAATGTGTATTCGTTTTTTGACGAGGGTTATCTGACTGAGGTTGGAGGGTTGAAAGGCGTGACTGTGCACTTACCACATGGGGCAGCGGATAAGGACTATCTGACTGCTGAGAGGATGGATATGTTTGACTATTGTGTGGTGACTGGTGAGTATCATAGGGATAAGTTGATTACGGAGGGGTTGTCTGCTGAGAGGATTATTCTTGGTGGGTTTACGAAGTTTTCAGTGCTTAATATCTTAGACGACACCTATTCGTTTAGAAAGTTGAAGCCTTTTACAGTGCTGTATGCACCTACTCATGGAGGGGATAATAAGGCTAATTTGTGTAGTCTTGAGCACTCTAAGAATGGGGATATAGTTGCGGAGTTAGAAGGTAATGGGTTTGAGGTTGAGTCTAGTTTGCACCCTAATGAGGCTGAAGACCATAGGTGTACTACAGATTTACTTATTAAGGCTGATGTTGTGGTGTCTGATTGTTCTAGTATAATCTATGAGGCTTGGCATTTAAATAAGCCTGTAGTGTTTTTGGATTGGATGGTTAAAGGCTTTATTGCTCAGCATTATCCTAAGTCTGCTGAGAATGAGATTTATACTAAAGGTATAGGTAGGCACGCTAATAATATGATAGATGCTATAAAGATGATAAGAGAGGCTGCAAAGTATGGCATAACTTATGATGAGAAGGATATGTTAGATAAGATTAGCAGTTTAAGTCTTAGGTTTAGAGCACCTAATATTATTGCTAAAAGTTTAGCTACTATAGGAGGATTGATGAAATGAGAATAGCTATTTTGTCTTCACTGATTTATCATCAGGTGAAGGAGCACCATGGGTATGACAGAGTTGTTTGGGGTGGTGCAGAGAGGTATATGTTAGAGTTGTGTAACCACATTAAGAGTCTTGGACATACTGTTGAGTTGTTTCAACAGATTAATCCTGAAGGTGCCGATGTTAATAATATTAGGAATGTGGGGTTGATATACAAGGACTTTTGTGGGTTTAAGGTTACTTGTTTTCCTAGCATTGACTATACTAATGCTTATGGGACATTCCCTAACCTTAATGCTACTTTTAATGAGTATGCTGAGAACCATGACTTGAGGATTTATTTTGTGACTAACCTATGTTATCCACAGGTTAAGTTGCCTGCTGTATCTATTAGCCATGGGGTGTTTTGGGATTATCCTACTGCTGTTCAGAATACGAGCTATACTGACGAGCAGAAGAGGATTTTCTTTGAGAGGCAGATGTATGGGTTTACTGCACCGTCTGTTTGTGTGGCGGTGGATTATAACGTGAAGAATGTTGTTAGGGCTATAGCACCTGGTAAAGAGACTAGGACTTTAGTAATACCGAACTTTGTAGACACTAATCACTTTAAGCCTAATACTACTAGACCTATTCCATGCGAGCCTGATGGTAAGGACTGTACAGTGTTGTTCCCTAGAAGGTTTGTGTCTGTGAGAGGGTCTAATGAGTTTTTGTACTCGTCAATAAAGAACCCACACATACATCATTTAGCTGTAGGTCAGCCTAATAGTATGGCTAAACAGGCTAGTATGGGTGCTCATAAGTCTATAGAGTGGAGTCACTGTGAGCCTAAGGATATGCTTGAGTTTTATGATAGGGCTGACATGATGGTTGTTCCTACTAAGTCTAGTGAAGGGTTGTCGCTATCCTTGCTAGAAGGCATGGCTTGTGGTATACCTATAATTACTACGATGAATGGCGGGTTGTCTACTGGAATTATACCTGGATATAATGCGATAACATATGACCAAGATTTTGTGTCTTTGCATGAGGTTATAAAAGACTTGGCTCAAGAGAAAGACTTGAGAGCTAAGCTAAGAAAAAATGCTGTAGAGACTGCGAAAGAATTTGATATAGAAGGTTGGAAGTATAACTGGACACACGTTTTAAATGGATTTTAAAATATAAGGGGGTGTTACTGTGAAACTACCTAAAGTACCGAATGACTCAATATCTCACCCAGAGCACTATAACAACCACCCATCAGGGGTTGAGTGTAAAGAGATAAGTAAGTGGTTCTCTCATCCGTTAGCGTCAGCTATAGAGTATATATGGAGAGCAGAACTGAAACATGAGAGTCCTGAAGAGGATATTAGAAAGGCTATATTTTGGTTACAAGAGTATCTTAGTATGATGGAGGAGGCGAAGTCTATTGAGTGATATAGAGATTTATGACCCGTTTGCAATAGGAGGCTCAGACTTAAAAGAGGATAGTATGTTTCATAATCCTGAGGTTGTTGCCGATAAGATAGGTGAAGTTAAGCACAAGAAGGATAAGCCTAAGAAAAAGAAACCTGAGCCTAAGAAAGAAGAGCCTGTAATTACTTGGCAGGAAGAGGCTGAAGAAGCACTTGCTGAGGTTGAGTTACCTGTTGAAGATGATGGGTTCGGCATATGAGCTATACAGCGATGATGAACACTGCTAGGAAAAATCCTGAGTGGTGGATAAGAGATGTTGTAGGTAACACTATATGGCAGAAGCAGATAGATATAGTTAGGTCTGTAAGAGATAACCAACGTACCACTGTAAGGTCTTGCAATGGTGCGGGGAAGTCTTTTATATCTGCCAATGTAGTTGCTTGGTTTTTGTGTGCTCACCCTGAGAGTATAATTATTACCACAGCACCTACTGCTAGACAGGTGGAGGAGATTCTTTGGCAGGAGATAGCTAGGATTCACTCTACATCAAAGATGCCTCTAGGAGGTAATTTGTTAAAGACTAAGTGGGATATGGGAGCTAAGTGGTTTGCCATGGGTCTATCTACTAATGACCCTAATAGATTCCAAGGATTCCATGCACCACACATATTGGCAGTTCTTGACGAGGCTTGTGGTATTGAGCCACAGATATACGAGGCTGTTGAGGCTATTCTTACGTCTGAAGGAGCTAAGGTTCTACTCATAGGTAACCCTACTGAGCCTGACAATGAGTTCTTTAAGACGTTTAGTTCTAAGTTGTATAATAAAATTCATATATCAGCTTTTCATACTCCTAACTTCAGGAACATAGCTAATGTTGAGCAGTTGAGGAGTATGACTGAGGCTGAGTTAGATGCAGAGGTTACACACCCGTATCTAATAACACCTAAGTGGGCTAGACAAAGACTTGATGAGTGGGGAGAAGATAGTCCTGCGTTCTTGGGTCGTATACTAGGGGAGTTCCCTGATGTTGGTACACAGACTCTTATACCATTGTCTTGGGTTATGAAGGCTACAATGAGGACTCCTGACAGAGATAAGCCTTGCACACTAGGAGTTGATGTGGCTCGATTCGGAGACGACGAGTCGGTAATCTGTGTTAGGCTAGGTAATGGTGTTGAGAAGATAAGGACTTTCAACAAGCTAGATACAGTAGAAGTGGCTGACGAGGTTACTCAGGTGTTTAGAGAATATGAAAAAGTTTGTGAATTAATTGCTGTAGATGCTGTTGGGATAGGTGCAGGTGTTGCCGATACACTTCGTAAGAGAGGCTTACCTGCTATAGACATTGAGTCTGCTGAAAAAGCTTATCAATACAACAGATTCTATAACAAGAGGACTGAGATGTGGTATAAATTAAGGGAGTTGTTTAGAACAGATGCGATAGCTATTCCTAATAATGAGGTTGCTATAGGCGAGCTTACAACACCTAGGTACTCTTTTGACCAAGGCGGTAGGTATGTGTTAGAGTCTAAAAGTGATATGAAGAAAAGAGGCTTGAAGTCTCCTAATACTGCTGATGCTATAGTGTATGCTTTTGCGTATGATGGTAAGTATGATTCTCACATAGCTATGACTGGAGCTAAGCGTGAGTTTAAAGTTGGTACAGTAGGACATATAATGCAGGAACTAGAAAGAGATATTAAAAGATTGGAGGCGAATGACCCATGGAGATACTAATAGCTTTTGGGATAACACTTGCTATGATAGGCTGTTTTGCACTAGGTGTGGTGATAACTCTACAGGTAGGAAATCACTTTGTGGATAACTATGTGGAGAAAATGACACCTGAGAAGTTAAAGCAGATAGAAGAGTTAGAGCCTGAGGTACAAACTATCAAAGTGCCTGAAGAGACTTTAAGAGCAATGGGATTGGGTGAAGAAGAAATAGACGCTTTTTATAATTCAGAAAATCCATCATAAGGAGGGTGAATGATTATGTATCAGATGCAAGATGACAAGACTACTAAGGCTAGTGGTGGAGGTTTAGAAGAGAACGAGTATTCCAGTATATTATCAGCACTAAAAGCTGACCCAGTAAAGTATGGACACGAGCTTATACAGGCGTGTGAGAAGGGTATGCAACCTGCGTATCAGAGATGGGCTAGGTATAGGAAGAAGTACAGGAGAGGTTCTAAGTACTTAAATGGCGACCTTAGCCAAAGTCCTGTATACAGCACTAACTATATCTTTAATGTTATTGAGACTTTAAAGTCTAACTTGACTAGGTATCTACCTGAGATAACTGTTCAGCCTGAAGAGTTCGGTGATACTATGGCTTCAGAAATTATGACTAAAGTTCTCCATAAAGGACTAGATAAGTCTAAGTTTAAGACTAAACTTAAAAGTCAAGTCCATCATGGAGCGTTGACTGGGTTTGGGTATCAGAAAGTTTCGTATGACCCTGACGCTTACAATGGTGACGGCGAGGTTGCTATAGAGGTTATTGCACCTGAAGACTTTTTACGACTACCTTATGAGCTAGACTTTTATAGTGGTTCGTTGTTTATCCACAGAGTAAGAGATATGTCTTATGACGAGATAAAGGCTATGTATGATACTGACGATATTGAAGGTGACTATACATCACAGATAGACAAAGACAGGTCTATTGAGGGTGATAGAAAGTTCTGTGTGGGTAAGACTATAGACGTATTCGAGATTTGGATAAAAGACTTTAAAGAGGGTAAGTGGTATTACTTAACTATTGCAGGTAACACAGTACTTAAAAAATTGACTAAGAGCCCTTATAAGCATGGTAAAGCTCCTTTCAGTTGTTGGTATGATAACTACGATGAAGGTGCAGACCAAACCTATAGTTTAGCTTCAGGAGAGGTTGAAGAGATAGAGGCACTACAAGACTATGCGGATTCTTTAGACATGAAGATATATAAGAACACTAAGCAGATAGTAGCTAGACAGAAGATACTTAATCCTGCTTCAGGTATTAATAGGCACGATGTAGATGATACTCCTAGCAGGGTGTACTTGTGTACAGGTAGACCACAAGACGCTATGATGTGGGATAATCCTCCTGCACTTAGTAATGATGTGTACATGACTAGGGAGAAGATAGAGGACAGAATACAAGTTGTTACTGGTATATTCGAGGTAACTCAAGGTCAAAAACCTTCAGGTATTCAGGCTGCTAAGGCTATATCAGCTTTACAACAAGCAGGTCAAGCTAGGTTTGAATATAAGACTGAGACTCTTTTAGAATCCATAAAGTATACTTGTGAGTTAGTTTTAGAAACTCAACTCCAATACTATGACGATGAGCGTATTATTAGACTTGAAGGTGGAGAGTCTATTAAAATTATAGGAGACTACCCTGCTAGCTTAGGAGCAGATAGAGGTATAGACCCTATGACTGGTGAGGAGATTGAAGGCTACAGTCCTGAAGAGGGTGACGAAGAGATGATGAAGGCTCAGTGGAAACAGGAGAATAGTGTTGACCTAGTTCTTTCTGACATCCAGTTTAAGTATGACTTGAACGTGTCTACTCATTCATCGCTACCTGCTGATAGAGGTCAAAGGTCACAACTACACTTCGACTTATTCCGTGTGGGGGCTGTTGACAGAAGGGCGTTGTTAGACGGCTTAGACTACCCTAACAGAAGTGAAGTCCTCAAGAGATTAAGTCAGGAAGTAACAGGTAAAACACCTAACGAGGCTAATCCTGACAATCAAAAAGGACTACAAGAGAACATGATGAATCAGGCTATGGTTCAGCAGATGGCTCAGCAAGGCGGGCAACAAGGTATGATGTAAGTATTGACAAAAATATCTAGTTTATAATATAGTTTAAGGAGGAAAGTATTTATGGATGAAGAAACTTTAGTATATGAAGACCACGAAGAAGATATAGACAATTCAGAAGAAACAAACGATACTGACGATACAACAGGTCAGGAAGGCGATTCAGCCGAAGATAATTCAGATGCGGACTCGGGCGAAGACGAGGAGAAAGTTAATAGCAGTACAGATGTTAGTGACCAAGAAGGTGACCAAGATGGTGACGAAGATAGTGACCAAGATGATGGCGATGAACCTGAGTCTAAAAATGTTACCATTGACGACACTAAGGCATGGCAGAAGAGAGTTGACCGTGCTAAGAGGTCTATGGAGCGGGACTTCCTCGCTGAAGTAAACAGTCTTTCAGATGGTGTTACTATCGAACGGAAGGAAATCCCACAGGCAACTAGGTTGTGGAATTTGTTGAAGGCTAACCCTCAGCTTAATCGTGATGTGTCAAACATTATTGATAAAGTAAACAAAGAGGGAAAACTGACTGATTTAAAGGCTTATGCTAGCAACCCATTAAATCAGAATGTAAAACGTAACTCAGACGCTACTGAGGATAGGATGGAGCTTTACGAGGCTAAGTTAGACCTTAAATTCTCAGACCCAGTATTTAAAAAATATGAGTCTGAAGTAATGAAGTGGGCAGAGGATAATGACTTCCCAATCAAGACTAAGAAAAATCTTGAGTTGGCTTACAAAGCTTGGAAAGGCGATAACTCTGACAAACTTATGGCTCATGTAGAGGCTAAGACTAAGAAGAAGGCAAGTGAAGTTAAGAAGCAAAAGAAAGATGCTAAACTTATGAATAAGAAAGTTTCAGCAGTAAAAACCAAGAAAATAGACTATAGGAACTCTTCTGATAGAGCAATATTAGAAGCTGAAGGTCTAAGTTTATTTCAAGATGATTAACGAGAGGAGATGACTTTTATGTTAATAAAAGGTGGACAAGTTGTTAGTGCAGATAGACAAGGTTCAGCTAATGAGTACATCGCTGTAGGTGCGTTAGCTAGTGCAGATACAGCAGGAGGAGCTATTGGTATAGCTAACCCATTCGAGACAGAGGTAATCGTAACTGATGTTATGATTGACGTTACAACTGCTGCAACAGCTTCAGCTACAGTTGACTTAGGAATAGCAGCAGATGCTACTACTTCAGCAGACAACTTGATAGACGGAGCTAATGTTGGAGCAGGTGGAGATGGAGCTAGAGTTTATAACTCTAAAAAAGATGCAGGTACTAATGGAATCGGAGCTAAGGCATGGGCTACAACTGAGTATTTAACTATGTCTAAAGCTACTGGGGCATTAGCAGGGCTTGTGGGAAGATACACTATTAAGGCTATTAAGAGGTCTTAATTAAATTATTAATTACTGAGGAGGTAGAATATTATGGCTTTAAATTATGCAGCGATTGACGCTTTAACAAGAAAAAAGTATATACCACAGTTAGTTGATAATATATTTAAGACTAACCCTTTCATGGTATATCTGAAAGACAGACAAAAAACTTATGATGGTGGAACTAAGATAGTTCAACCTTTAATCTATGATGAGCTTGGAGGTATCAACTCTTATAGTGGGTACGACCAAATGGCTTACGATACTGATATTCCAATAACTGCGGCTGAGTTTGAACCTAAGCACATCGTAGCACCGTTTATCATATCTAAGACTGAAGAGTTGAACAACCAAGGGGAGTCTCAAGTACTTGACCTTGTGGAATCTAAAATGAAGATTTTAGAAGCGTCTTTGAAAAAAGAGTTCACATCTCAGTTGTATGCTGATGGAACTGGAAACAACTCTAAAGACCTTACAGGTTTAAGTGCGTTGTTCTCAGCTACTAACACTTATGGTGGTATCTCAAGAAGTGATTATTCTTGGTGGCAACCAGTGTTAAACGGAAACAGTGGAACTAACAGAACTCTTACAGAGAAGTTGTTAATGGACACTTACGTTGACGCTTCAGATGGTGAAGATACTCCTGATATTATCTTGACTGGTAAAGAAGGTTGGAAACAATACTACTTACTAGTTAAAGGTAGAATCACTATCTACACTGAGTCTGTTAAGAAAATGCTAGGATTAGGTTTCCAAACTCTTGAGTTCATGGGTAAGCCTGTAGTTATGGATAGAAATATTGATGAGACTTCAGGAGTTACTTATAAGTTCTTAAATATGGACTACTTAAATTTAAGACCTCATAAGGCAGCAAACATGACTCCAACTAAATTTAGACCTGACGATAGCAGACTTGCTATGAAGAAGGAGATAATTTGGACTGGTAACTTGACTTGCTCTAACTGTAGAAGACAAGCTGAATTACAAGACATTAACCCTACTGGTATTACTAGCTAGGATAAGTCTTAAATAATGAGGGGTAGGTTAATAGCCTACCCCTTTATTAGAATTAAGGAGGTGTGGTACTTATGATGACATTTTCAGAGCTTAACACAGCTATAACTGAAGAAATGCAGTTAGACCCTGGACTAGTATCTGATGCTGAGAGAAGAAGATTTATAAATGACTTTCTAAACAAAGTTGGAAATCTGCAGTTGTTAGAGAAAGTGTATGAGGAGGCTAGCGTATCAACGCAGTATGTAGACTTCCCTTCAGACTTTAGTAAGCTAAAAAGACTATACTGGTATGACGGAAGTGTTTACACTTTGTTAGAACCTGTACAGGATGACGCAGCTTTTAATTCATCTGGTAAGCCTGTAGGCTACAACATAGAAGGTAATCAAGTAAGGCTATACCCTTCTCCAAGTAGCTCAGGAACACTTAGATGGATTTATAATTATTTGCCTGCTGAATTTACAACTTCTAACGAAGGTGATACCCCTGATATACCACAGGCATGGGATGGTACTATTGTGGACTATGCTTGTTACAGGAGTCACAGGAAGAACGGGAATCAGGTAGCATCATTACAATACTATAGAGATTTTAAAGAGAGCATAGGAGACTGTATCAGGTCTTATATAGCTAGGCTTAATAGCAAAGTATATTCTTCAGTAGAGGAAGGTACAGTTGTAACGGATTCAGATACCTTTATACCGAGGTGGTGATTGAATGGCTAAGAGAAAAAATATAGAACCAAAAGCAATGATAGGAACTGTAAACAGATTTACTCAAGACGATTTTACAGGTGGGCAGAATGAGGAGCAGTCAGATACTTTGTTAGCTACCTCAGAGTCACCTAGTGCTAAGAGTATAAGACTAGATAAATTAGGAGTTTTAAGACCTGCACAGGGTAGGAAGAAAGTTTTTACAAACAACTTCTCAAATAATGGAGTTAAAGGATTACATGGGTACTATAAAAGTGATGGGTCTAAGACTTTATTATTTGCAGTAGATGACAAAATTTTAGAAAGTGATTTAAAGACTAATGTACTTTATGACACGCAGTCTGATTTTGAAGGGGGCACGCTAGGTGAGTTTACCTCGACAACAATATCTCCTGGATATATGGTTGTGGATGTACCTTCAGGTAGTGTGGATATAGACATAAGCTATGACTATAATAGTCAGTCTGATTTTGAAGGTGGAAGTCTAACATACATAAATACTGATGTATCTCCAGGGTCTATAGTAATAGCTAGTCTAGGAGAAGACTATAGCGTGTTAGAGGACACAGTGTCAGAGCTTGAGTCAGGTACACTAGACAACGTGTCAGTATCAGTACAGGCGTCTTTAGGTTTAGATATAGGTTTAGGAACTTGGAGCGATTATTCCTCAAGAGATTGGAGTGAGATGTAATGAGTACAAATACAACGAACTATAATTTAGTAAAACCTGAGTTGTCAGATGATGTAGCTCAAACAATGGGTGTGGACATACCCGCATCGTTTGATATTATTGACGCTCAGATGAAAGATAGTGCAGATAAAGTAGTTGTGGCACAAGCTAGTGTGGACACGAACTATGCAAATGTTACTGTAGCACAAGCGAGTGTTGATACTAACTATACAAATATAAACATAGCTCAAGCAAGTGTTGATACTAACTATACTAATATTAATATTGCACAAGCAAGTGTTGATACTAACTATGCTAATATTAATATTGCACAAGCAAGTGTAGATACTAATACAACTAACATATCTACAAACACAAGCAATATATCTACAAATACAACTAACATAAGCACTTTAGACTCAAATAGAGAACTAACAATAGAATCAATCGAAGGAACAAAGCAATATCTTGTTACAGATGATAGC
>Ga0194000_1000041_pt1 | contig 13937 bp, 16 predicted proteins | sample FLT_67_MG_FD_140346 | JGI IMG/M metagenome (GOLD analysis project Ga0194000, IMG submission 140346) | Sediment microbial communities from the Broadkill River, Lewes, Delaware, United States - FLT_6-7_MG | ecosystem: Environmental > Aquatic > Freshwater > River > Sediment | place: USA: Delaware... | reverse complement strand
GAAATAACAAATATATCACCATAATCCTCATGTTCAGATCTAGTAGATTTGATATAGTCCAATTTTTCCTTCGATAAGTAGTGTTGTCCTGGAATAATATCCTCAATTTTTAGTACAAAAACTTCTTGTTTTTTCATAATTATACCTAGATGTATTATAAAATAGTTTTGGTAAAAAAGAAACCTAACTATTGTTAGATTTCCATTACCTTTAAGTTATCACTAATAAGCAAATCAGCTTCAGTGTTCTCTTTGATTTGTTCAATTGTTGTATCCGGAGCGATTTCAGTTAATAAGATTCCCTTATCCGTTATTTCCATCACACCCATTTCTGTTACAATCATATTCACTTGCTTTACAGCAGTGAAAGGCAATGTACACTTCTTAAGAATCTTTGCTTTACCTTTTGCGGTATGTGTCATTGCTACTATTACTTTTTTAGCGCCAACAACCAAGTCCATTGCTCCACCCATTCCAGGAACCATTTTCCCTGGAATAATCCAGTTAGAAATATTACCTTCCTCATCTACTTGCAGTGAACCTAATACTGTTATATCAACATGACCACCACGTATAATGCCAAATGAAGTAGCACTATCAAAACATGCTCCATCAATACTCATTGTAATTGGCTTTCCACCAGCATTAGTTAAATCAAAGTCTTCTTGACCTTCTTCGGGTGCTGGTCCAAGACCAATCATCCCATTTTCTGATTGAAATGTTACATCAACTTCCTTTGATAAGAAAGTAGGAACCATTGTGGGTAATCCAATACCTAAATTGACTACATCACCATCACTCAATTCTTTCGCAACTCTTGCGGCAATAAATTCTTTTATGTTCATTATTTATCCCCCTTTACGATATAGTCAACAAATATATGTGGTGTTACAATATTATCCGGATCAAGATCACCAATTTCAACTATTTCTCTAGCTTCAGCAACCACAGTCTCACATGCAGTGGCCATAAGTGGATTAAAGTTCCTAATTGTTTTGTTGTAAACGGTATTACCTTTTCTATCTATTTTATGACCCAAAATCAATGCAAGATCAGCTTTTAGTGGTTTTTCAAGTAAGTAGTCAGTACCATCAACGTTTATCACTTCTTTTCCCTCTTGAACTATTGTCCCAAATCCAGTTGGTGTTAAAAACCCACCAAGTCCTGCTCCACCTGCTCTTATTCTCTCAGCTAGTGTACCTTGAGGAATTAACTCGACTTCCATTGAACCATCACTCATCTTCTGGCCAGCCTCAGGATTAAGACCTATGTGAGAAGCGATAAGCTTTTTAACTTTTCCAGCTGATATTAGTTTTCCAATCCCTCTTCCAGGAAGTCCTGCATCATTACAAATAATAGTAAGATCAGTTATATCACTATTTACAATATCATCTACTAAAGTTTCAGGAGTACCAACAACCATAAATCCACCGACCATTATACTCATTCCACTTCTTACATGATCTAAGAAACTCTTTCTATTAATTACTTTCATGCTACACCAACTTTCTATTAACGATCTCTTGTACAACGAAAGATGCTACATCGTCTGCATACTTCTTTTGTCCAAAACCTGCATCATATCCCAATTCCTTTGCCAACTCATGAGTAATTCTAGGTCCCCCAACAACTAACACAACATCATCTCTTATACCTTCAGCATCCAGCAGTTCAACCAGATTAGTTAGATTGTCAATGTGAACATTTTTTTGAGTCACTACTTGAGATACTAATATTACATCCGCCTTATTCTCAATTGCAAATTTAATCAATTCTTCATTTGGAACTTGGCTTCCTAAGTTAATTGCATTAATTCCTTTGTATCTTTCCAAACCATAATGACCAGCAAAACCTTTCATATTCATTATGGCATCAATCCCAACAGTATGAGCATCAGTACCAGTTGCTGCTCCCACGATAGTTATTTCTCTTTTAATGTTCTTCTCAATATAATCTTGAACTTCATACATGCTCATTTTCTCAGTATCTACAGTCTCAATCTTAATTTTAGATGTATCAACTTCTTTTGTATAGTTTCCATAAACTACATAAAGTGAGAAATTATCATCAAGTGCTTCCTGATGAGCAACGCTAGGATTTTCAAGATTCATTCCTCGTGCAAATTCTAAAGCAGCTTCTACACCAAGTTCATCTGCCTTTACTGGTAGAGTAAATGATACTTGCACCTTACCATCATTCATCGTGTCACCATATGGTTTAATTTTCATGATAACACCTCCAGTTCTTCTAACATCTTATCTAGTACTGGATTAAAGTATTTCTCATCTTTCTCAAATACCCCGTTTAATCCTTTACCCATTGTTTGTCCTCTTTTGACATTTGCAAATATCCCTTTTTCAATCGCTTCAAACAAACCAATGTCATCAATATTAGTTAATAATGTAATTGCTTTATCAAGCACTTCTTTTGCACGTGACTGAATAATACCATCTTTCTTAAACTCAATTTCATCTGAAATACTACTCATAGTATTAAATACATAATTAGCATTTTCTATTGATAAAGCTCTATCTGATAGGAACGGTGTATGAATTGCTTCTGTTAACATTCCTAATAAATGAATCTTTTGATTCGTAAGAATAGTTGTTATATTAAATAATGCATCTTGAACATGTCCTTTAAATATATTCCCCGTTTTAAACTTCGTTGGAGGCATATACTTAAGTGGAGCTTCTGAAAAGATTTCTCTAGCCATTTGGGCTTGAGCAACTTCATATAGGAATCCATCTTTTACGGTTGGATCAATTTCAAAAGCGTGTCCTAATCCCTGTAACTTTCTAGGCAATCTTGCCAAAAGAGCAAACTGCTCATTTATAAATTGACTAGCCAATACTGTGTGAGCTTCCTCAACTGCATCAGCAGTAGTTAAGTAATTATCTTCTCCAGTATTAATAATTATCCCGGCATATGAATCAATAACTCTTGAGAAATATTGATCAACAAATGTTCTCTTCATATTAATATCTCTAAACAAAATTCCATATAAAGAATCGTTTAGCATAACATCTAATCTTTCCAAAGCACCCATAGCAGCTATTTCTGGCATGCAAAGACCCGATGCGTAATTTACTAACTTAATATATCTTCCTAACTCATCAGACACTTCATCAAGTGCTTTTCTCATTATGCGAAAGTTTTCCTGAGTAGCGTATGTCCCACCAAATCCTTCAGTAGTTGCGCCAAATGGTACATAATCTAAAAGACTTTGGCCAGTTGTTCTTATTACCGCAATAATATCTGCTCCCTGTCTAGCAGCAGCTTTTGCTTGTAAAACATCTTCGTGTATATTCCCCGTCGCAACAATGACATATAACTCTGGTCCTTCTTTTCTACCAAAGTTATCATAATACAAGTCTCTTGTACTTCTATTCTTCTTGATCTTGCTTAGATATTCATCAACGATAGGATCAAGTACTCTCTTGATTAACGAATGATCTTTACTATTCAGCTCACAAATATTGACTCCTGAGGCAACAATTTCTGCTACCTCATTTGGAGTTTTATCATAATGAATCATAGCATTTCCAATATAGTATGCAATTCCTCTTGATATATCACCATTCTCAACAACATGATCGACAACAACATTTGGTAATGGCACATCAAATTCATCAATTCCATCAATACCCAATAGTCTGGCAATAGTTCTTTCAACTGTCACAGTTGAATGGATGTCAATAAACTCTTGCGTTTTATCAGCAATGCTTTTTGCCTTTTGTCTAGCTTCTTCAACTAGACTTAAATCTAAACTCAATTTATTCATCTTCACCTCCGTATGGCTTCAACACATTGACAACTGGGACATCAATCCTTTCGGTCAATGCATTGTAAAATTCTTTGTCATCATATTCATATCCTAAAGGTGAATAAGGATTATATGCAACGTACAATAATTTCATCTCATTAATCACTTCAATATGAACATTTATTTTTTTGAGTTTCTTAAAAATATCATTATCTAAAAACGCCTTGGTACCATCAAGCAAGTAAACCTTCAAACTACTAAATTTGTGTCTACTCTTAATCAAGGCTTCAGCAATAGTTTCAGTAAAGGCACCTTTAATAACCATTCCCTTAGTGTTTGAGTCAATATTAGATGCAATCTCATAGCCCGAACCGAGAGATGTATTTAAATCTAAAGGTTTGTCTATACTTCCTAGTATTGTCACTGGATTTTTAAGATGCTTCTTAACTCTTTTTTTTGTCTTTTTCAAGGAAAGCATTTTGTATACAAAATGAGTATCCTCAACGGTCTTCATCATATGCTCTGAATAGGATGCACCAGTAACAAGTATTACTCCTTCGATGAAATGACTAGATGCAAACTGCTTTCTTGAAAATGCTCCGTCTACAATAAACAAATCAATTTCTGACTTAATGTCATTATAAATTGCCTCTGTTTCTTTTATAGTTGATGGTCCAGCTAAATCAACATACCCATCATCTATTACTCTTCCTAGTACAATTTCACCTAGTGGAGTTTTTATATTATAGTTTTTAAATATCTCGACTCTACAATCAGAATTCTTAAGACAATCATCCGTAGACAAAACAAACATTCCCTGCTTAACAAATATGCGAGGTTTCGCAACTTTGAAGACAGAATCAAGTTTTTCGCCATCCCTTCCTATTGAAGTGATTGCGATTCTTTTGTTGCTGTTTGTTTGCAAGATGTGATTAAGTACTGTAGTCTTACCAGCATTCTTTTGCATTCCAATTATGGAAAGAGTCTTAACGTTTATTTTCATTTTCCATTTCGTTTCTTGCGTGCCATATTTTTAGGTTCTAAAGAAATTTGATTTCCTTCCAATAATCCTGAAACACCAGTTGTTTCATTGTTACAATCACAACTACATGAGTTATCATATTCTCTAGGCTCATAATATGTCGTAATAACGCCCTCAAAGTTTCTTAAAACAACTCTGTCAGGAGACTGTGAAATCATGTATTGTGGCATAACTGGGATCTTCCCTCCACCACCAGGAGCATCAACGACAAATGTTGGAACTGCAAATCCCGATGTATGACCTCTAAGTGCTTCAATTATTTCAATCCCTTTAGAAACGGGTGTTCTAAAGTGCTCTATCCCTTCTGACAAATCACATTGATATATATAGTATGGTCTAATTCTTAAAGCCACTAAATCATGAACTAGTTTCTTCATAGTAGCTACGCAATCATTTATTCCTCTTAGTAAAACAGATTGATTACCTAGGGGGATTCCCGCATTTGCTAATAGATCAATTGCTCTTTTTGATTCTGAAGTAATCTCTTTTGAATGATTGAAATGTGTATTAAACCATATTGGATGATACTTTTTAAGCATATCTACTAATTCAGGAGTTATTCTTTGTGGCATAACAACCGGAACTCTCGAACCAATACGTATAATTTCAACATGTTCAATTTCTCTCAGTTTACTCAAAATATATTCTAATCTTTCGTCACTTACTAAAAGCGCATCTCCACCAGAAACCAAAACATCTCTGACTTCGGGATGATTTTTAATATACTCAATTCCCTTATCAACTCTATCTACTCCAAATGAAGCATCTGTTTGTCCTGCTAATCTTCTGCGCGTGCAATGACGACAATACATAGAGCACATATCAGTTACTAGAAAAAGTACTCTATCAGGATATCGATGAGTCAGCCCTGGTACTGGTGAATCTCCATCCTCATGCAATGGATCGGCTAAATCATGCTCACCAATGTGAATCTCACTTACACTTGGAACAGCCTGCATTCTAATCGGACACTTTGAATCATTTGGATCCATAAGCGTAAAATAGTATGGAGTTATACTCATTCTAAATTTCTTTAGAACCTTTTTAATTGACTCCTTTTCAAAATCATCAAGATTGATGTGCTTTTCTATTTCCTCAACCGTCGAAATTCGATTTTGCACCTGCCACTGCCAGCTTTGCCACTCGGCATTTGTTACATTTGGAAAGTACTTCTTTCGTCTTTCTAGATACTCATTATTTAAACTAATAGCCATATTATCACCTATAAAATTTCTATTTCAATTTTTTTCAAATAGTTAGTTTCTCCACCAATAAACACTTGTTCACGAATTTGTGTATATATAATTGACTCCTCACCTAAATTAACCCCTTGGATGAAAGCCATATTGTCTTTGGAAACTATGTTGTAATAATGTAAATAATATGCTAGCCCTGCACTTGCACTTCCTGTTGCCACATCTTCATCAATTTCATAAAGTGGTGCAAAATTTCTTTGGACTGCATCATATTCATCATCAAGACTAAATACATGATAACCAACAATCCTATATCTTCTACTAACCTTACTTATCAAGTCAAAATCTGGTTTGATATTTAGCAAAGTTTCTCTATCCTTAATCCCAATAAAAACTTCCTCTACTCCCGAATAGACTAACTCAATTGGCATCCTAGAATCTAGGTCCTCTTCTGTTATACCCAGACTTTGAAGTATCTCATCCTTATCCAAGGGATACCTATTGATCCATGGATTTCCAACTCCAACTCCAATCTGCAATTTATCATTCTTAATAGCATACAAACTCATAGCTTTCGTAGTAACTCTTAGTGAATCAAATTCAAGTAAGCTAAGTGCAGCCATCGTCGCATGTCCACAAAAATCAATTTCTCTATTAGGAGTGTAATATGCAAACTCATATTCGTTTTCGGATATTCTATGAATAAAAACTGTTTCAGGAACTTTTGCTTCCTTAGCTATAAACTGTTTTTGCTCATCGGTAAGACCATTATTAAAAACTACACCGGCGGGATTTCCTCCCTTATCATCCTTGGTAAATGCTGAGATTATATGTACTTCTACTTTAGCCATATATTCTTTCAAACAATTCTCTTATAATTTTAGATTCTTTTACTAAATTCAAAGTTAACTCAGCATGACCTTTTGTATAACCATTACCAACGATCATTGTTACATCACTACCTACTCCTTCAGCACCCAATGCAGCTTTTGTAAATGAAGTTGCCATACTGAAGAAATAAACTACCCCCGAATCCTTTGTAATTAAAATTGAGCTCATCTCACAGTTTGGAACATTCACAACATTGATAGTAACATCTACTTGTTCTCCGTTGTTTTTCATAACTTTTTCATATACATCAACGGCCTCAGTAGCATCTGCAACAATTATCTCGTCTGTAACTCCCAATTGTTTTAACCCTTCAACTTGATCTTCAAAAGGAACAATTCCAATAACCTTACCATTTGCTCCAACATTCTTCTTAGCTTGGTAACAGCAAAGAACTCCACTTTTACCGGCAGCACCAATAATCGCAACCGTATCTCCCTCTTTTACAAGTTTGTCAGTTTGTGCTGGCGCTCCTGCAACATCAAGTGCTGCTAACACCAATTTTTCAGGCATATCACTCGGAACTAATGAATATATCCCTGATTCAAATAAAATCGCCTCTGCTTCAACATCCACTTGGTCGTTATCAAGTTTAATATCAGTTATTGCTTTTATTTTTAGAGGAGTTAAACTCAAACTAACTAAAGTGGCAATAACATCTCCAACTTTCAAAGTTTTATCAGGGAAATCAGGGCCAATCTCTTTAATGCGCCCTATTAACATTCCTCCAGAACCTGTAACTGGATTCTGCATTTTCCCTCTCTCAGAAACGATTTCTCTAATCATTTCTTCCATCTTCTCCTTATCGGAATTGCATGAATTCTTAATTTGTGTGAAACTAGCAGAATCAATATTCAGTGTAATAACATCTATAAGTAGTTCATTTGAATAGATTTCCATTTCATTATCAATTTTTTGTGCTGCTTGTGGTAAAACACCTTTTGGTTCAATTACTCTATGAGTACCAAAACGACATCCTTTTTTCATCTCTATACCTCGATCCCTAAAATTTTACGTGTTTCAGAAGGAGTAGCGATATCTCGTCCAAATTCTTTAGCAAGACGCACAACTTTTTCAACAAGTTCACCATTACTTTTCGCTAGAACTCCTTTTTCAATATATATATTATCCTCAAGTCCAACACGGACATGACCACCTGAAATAATACTCATAACTGCTAAAGGAAACTCATATCTACCAATTCCCGCAACTGAATAAGTACTTCCAGCAGGTAATGATTCTTTCAAGAATAAAAAGTCTCTTAATTCACCTGATTGACCACCATTAACTCCCAATACAAAACTGAAATGAAGTGGTCCTTTTATGAAGCCTTTCCTATGGAGTCTTAAGACCATATCTATATGACCCTTTTCAAAACATTCTAACTCAGGCTTAATACCTCTTCCCTGAATTACCTTAGCAAATTCTTTTATATCATCTTCTGTGTTAACAAAGATTTCAGAACCACCAAAATTTAGCGTTCCACAATCAAGTGTACACATTTCTATATCAAGTTCAGTTGGCTGTAATCTTTCAGAAACAGTCATTCCCACTGCTCCACCAGTAGATGGTTGAATAATTACATCGGGGCACTCCATCTTAATAGCTTCAATCGCTTTAAGAAATCTTTCTTTTGATTGCGTAGGAGTTCCATCATCCTCTCTTACATGCAAATGAATAATTGCTGCTCCTGCATTGTATGCAAGTTTAGCTTCCCTTACAATTTCATCAATAGTATACGGTATTGCTTGCGTATGTTCTTTTGTTACTTCTGCTCCACAAATGGCAGCAGTAATAATTAACTTTTCCATTACTTTCTCTGCTTATCCTTTGGAACAACACAAGTACCACTAGCTCTTGCGACTAGAACCGGTTCTTCTAAAATATCACACGCTGATTCACTTAAATCAGGTCTTGGTGCAATAACTTTATACGCTTCAAATACCATTTTTCGAGATGTATTACCTTTAGAAATAATTTCACCTACAGCTTCAATATAGTCCCCAGCATATACTGGTGCTAAAAATTCAACCATATCATAAGCCTTAAATAAACCTTCATCCCCATCATTTTTAATCAATAATTCTGTAGCAACATCACCAAACAATGCAAGCATCCTTGCACCATCTACTAATCCTCCACCATAGTGTGCATCATGTGCACTCATTCTTAGACGAATTTTTGCTTTCATATAAAATCCTCCTATAAAATATAAAACCGACTGCAAACATGCAGTCGGTGGTACTCCATAAATGACAGCCTTATTTCCATCCGAAATAAGTCCAACGAATAGTCCGGGCATTACTATCCATTTCGGCACCAAAATCTTCTGTTGCTTTCACAGTAGCCAACTCCAGCAACATATTCATTTAGATGCTCCCCCACTCTATATTAAATTCAGTAAAATTATACCATATGTGATATGTATACTACAATAGATTTCAAGCAAATAGAAGCAAGCTTACAGCCATCACCATCATACCTACAACAAGTCCATAAATAGCTAAATGTGACTCCCCATATTCTCTAGCGGTCGGTAGTAATTCATCTAAAGATATAAATACCATTATTCCAGCAACTCCTGCAAATATTATTCCAAAAACAACCGGAGTCAAAAACGGCATTAAGATCAAAAATCCTACTAATGCACCAACTGGTTCAGCCAGACCAGATAATAGTGATAGTTTGAATGATTTTTTCCTATCACCCGTGGCAAAAAATAATGGTACTGATACTGCAATTCCTTCTGGAATATTATGAATCGCAATAGCAATTGCGATAGCAATACCTAAGGATGGATCTTGTAATGCACTCGTGAATGTTGCTAATCCTTCAGGAAAGTTATGTATAGCAATAGCAAGAGCAGCAAATTTCCCCATCTTCATAAGGTTGCGTTTTTTCTCCTCCTCAGGATTTTCAATATCCTCTACACTTCTAACTTCATGAGGATTTTCAAAACTTGGTACCAGTTTATCAATTAAAGCAATCAAAAGCATTCCTCCGAAAAAGGCGATTACAGTCACAATGTAACCTATCTTATCACCTAATTCTAGAGATATTGATTCCCTTGCCTTAAAGAATATCTCAACCATCGAGACATAAATCATAACACCTGCAGAAAATCCTAAAGCAACACTTAAAAGTTTCTTGTTTGTTTTCTTAGTAAAGAATGCGATAGCTCCACCAATACCTGTTGATAAACCAGCAAAAAGTGTTAATCCAAATGCAAATAAAATATTAGAAAATTCCAAAACATCACTCCTATCTCGGTGGCATTACCAATGCAGTACCTTTTATTACCTCAACACCTTCTTGGTTAGTAGTAACCGTCTCGAACAAAATTCTATTTTTCTCCATCTTTTCTTTAGCAATAACCTTTGCTTCTAAAGTATCACCAAAATAGACTGGAGCCAAAAACTTAACCTCCTGAGATAAATATATTGTTCCATAACCAGGTAATTTTGTGCCTAGTATAGTTGAAAACAGTGAAGCACATAACATTCCATGAGCAATTCTTCTTTTAAAGATTGTATTCTTTGCATACTCCTCATCAAAATGTGCAGGATTCATATCACCTGATACTTCGCCAAACAATTCAACATCTTTTTCTGTAATAACTTTCTTAAAAACTTCAAAATCACCTACATTAATTTCATCATACTTTTTCCCTATCATAGTAATCTCCTTTTCTTAATTATATCTCATACATTGATTATGGCAAATGAAAAAAAGGAGTTTTCACTCCTTATAATCTCATTCCACCATTTGCAGAAATATTAGTTCCTGTTACATATGATGATTCATCACTAGCTAAGAATAGTGCTACGCTAGCAATTTCTTCCGGTTGACCTAGTCTACCTAGCATAGTCATCTTAGCAAATTTAGCAAGTAAATCTTCTGGTACTGTTTTTAAAATATCAGTCATAATATATCCAGGAGATATGCTGTTCACTCTTACATTAGCGCCTTTTCTTGCATATTCCTTAGCCCAAGTTTTGGTTAAACCAAACAGTCCAGCTTTTGTTGCACTATAGTTAGCTTGACCAATATTACCAAACTCACCAACAACACTAGAAATATTAATAATGCTACCATGTCCTTGAGTCATCATAGCTAATCCAATTGGTTTAGTAACATTGAATACACCCTTTAGATTTACATCAATAACAAGGTCCCACATTTCATCAGTTATCTTGTGAGTTAGACCGTCTCTTGTTATCCCAGCGTTATTAACTAAGATATCAATTTTACCGTACTTTTCCACAACGTACTCGCACATCTTTGCACATTCTGGAGCATCTGTTACATTTAATTTGTAACCTTCTACATTTTTCTCATCATATGGCAAATCTGCCATATCAGCAGCAATAACTAAAGCACCTTCTTTGGCAAACAGCTTAGCCATTTCAGCACCAATACCATTCGCTCCACCTGTAATAATCGCAACTTTATCTTTTAGTCTCATAAATCCTCCTAAACATTTTTAACAATAATAGCAGTACCCATTCCACCACCAATACATAGTGAGGCTAAACCGTGCTTACTATTACGTTTCTTCATTTCATGAATTAATGTTACAAGTATTCTAGCTCCACTCGCTCCGACAGGATGACCCAGCGCAATAGCTCCACCATTAACATTGGTTCTCTCCATAATCCATTCCTTAGTAACTTTGTTATCGATTGATAGTTGTTCTACAACTCCTAAACTTTGAGCAGCAAACGCCTCGTTTAATTCAAGTAAATCAATATCTTCTAATTTCATTTCTGCTCTAGCAAGTAGATTGTTGATTGCAGGTACAGGACCCATACCCATAATGCTTGGGTCTACTCCACCTTGATCAACTTCAACAATTTCTACTAACGGTGTTAACCCAAGTTCTTTAACCATCTCTTCAGAGGCTAACATTAAGAATGCAGCACCATCATTAATTCCCGACGCATTACCTGCTGTAACTGTTCCTTCTTTCTTGAAAACAGCTCTAAGCGTACCTAGTTTTTCCAAAGTTGTTCTTCTATTTGGATATTCATCCGTATCAAAAGTGATTACTTCTTTTCTTGTCTTAACTTCAACAGGTACAATCTCATCTTTAAATTTGCCTTCATCAACTGATTTAATCGCTTTTGCTTGAGAGTTAATCGCAAACTCATCTTGAGCCTTTCTAGGTATAGAATACTTCTCAACGATGTTTTCTGCTGTTACACCCATATGATATCCTTCATATGCATCTGTAAGAGCATCATAAATCATATGATCAATCGCTTTAATGTCCCCCATCTTTGCACCCATACGAACTTTTGGTGGTAATAAGTGTGGTGCTTGACTCATAGACTCAGTACCTCCAGCAATAACTAATTTATTCCATCCTGCTTTAATCTTTAGATATCCATCCATTACAGCCTTCATACCAGAACCACATACCATACTCACTACATACCCTGGAACTTCATTAGGGATACCAGCTTTAATCGCAACTTGTCTACCAATCCCTTGACCTTGACCCGCACTTAGGATATTCCCAACTATCACTTCATCAATTACACTTGGATCAATTTTAGTCTCCTCTAAAATATTACTAACTACTACTGCTCCCAACTCCGAAGCAGACACACCTTGGACTGTTCCTAAAAAATTTCCAATTGGCGTTCTCTTTGCTGAAACAATGTAAACTTTACTCATTTTTACCTCCCTTAAAAGTAGCATTACATACACCCTAATTATACACTAGTGACTATTGTTTACAAGAAAAAACCAAAGACTTTTGCCCTTGGTTTAAAGTACCTCTTTTATTACTCTTAGCGCATTCTTATACCAGATTTTTTCAATCTCTTCTTCAGTGAATTTTCTCTTACGCAATTCATCCTTTAATAGATGCATCTTTGATATATCACTTATTTCCAAAGTCCCACCTATACCATCAAAATCAGTACCCAATGCAATAACATCAATACCTACCAAGTCTTTAATATACTCAATTTGATCTACTAACTGATAAACATACATCTCCTTGCTCATTGTATCTTCAGTAAGGAAAGCGGAACAGAAGTTAATACCAGTAATTCCACCATTTTCTTTTAATGCAATTAGCATATCATCAGTTAAGTTTCTAACATGATGACCGAGTGCTCTTGCATTGGAGTGACTCGCAACAATCGGTTTGTTAGAATACTTAATTACATCCCAAAATCCTTGATCAGATAAATGGGATACATCTATCAATATTCCCAACTCATTCATCTTCTTAACAACCTTAATTCCAAAGTCAGTCAACCCTTTACTCATATTTTCATCGGGGACATTTGGATAACCCACAGAATTTATATAGTTCCATGTTAAGGTAAATAATCTAAATCCCATATCGTAGTATTCCTTAACTCTATCCAATTTACTTTCCAAAGAGCCCATCCCTTCAATAGTAAGAAACGCTGATATCTTATTCGCTTTTTCATTATTAATAATATCTTCATAGCTTTTTGCAAACGAAATATCATCATTATAATCAATCTCTCTTTTAAACACATCATACATTTCCAGCACTAGTTCATGTTGATTATTCGCCTTTACTCCCTCTTTTTCACAAAACATTGGTGGAGCGAATAGAGCGAAAAACTGAACAGATGATTCAGCTGCTTTTAGTTTTTTAATATCCACTTGGTACTCATTATCTTTTAAATTTGCCTTCTTGTCAAAAAGAAGCTTTGCGATAGTATCGCAGTGTAAATCTATCATTTTCATAAAGTTCCTCGCTATCCTACAACAGAAAAGAGCTCAAGGCTCTTAATCTGTCATACTAATTATTAAATCCGTTCCATCACCCGCAACTACTTGTGGTAATACTCCATCCCATTTCTCTAAGTATAAATCTATGCGCATTTTCTCTAGGATCTCAGCCGATAGTGATGCAGTTAAAATATCATTTGCTTCTTGTTCTTTTTCGGCTAAGATAACTTTAGCAGCACCTTCCTCTTCGGCTTTAACTCTTAACCATTGTGCAGCCTCTGCTTCTTTTTTAGCTGCTGCCTCTAATGCAATTGCAGCTTCGATTG
>Ga0194000_1000040_pt1 | contig 14021 bp, 14 predicted proteins | sample FLT_67_MG_FD_140346 | JGI IMG/M metagenome (GOLD analysis project Ga0194000, IMG submission 140346) | Sediment microbial communities from the Broadkill River, Lewes, Delaware, United States - FLT_6-7_MG | ecosystem: Environmental > Aquatic > Freshwater > River > Sediment | place: USA: Delaware... | reverse complement strand
TGAACATATTAGTATACAATCCTCTTGCTAGAGGTAACAGAGGTGACAAGTCACTTAACGAAGTAATAAAGAAGATTGATGGTGATTACCATACATATAATGTATTAGAAATTGAGGACTATGAGGCATTTATTAATCAGTTTAATGCCGAAGACAAAGTAATCGTAATTGGTGGAGATGGAACACTTTCTATTTTTGCCAATAATATTAGGCACATTGATGTAATCCCAGAGGTTTACTTTTATGCTGGGGGTACAGGAAATGACTTTATGAGAAATTATGCTCTTGATTTTGTACCATATGAAAAACAAATAGACAAAGTTATTGCTATTGGTGATATCGAAAGAATAATGATAAATGGTTTTGGCGTAGGAGTGGATTGCGAAGTAATTGAAAGAACCGAAAAACTAAAACGTAAAAATGAATTTTCATACTTTATTGCTACTATTAAGTCATTCTTTTCATATAAACCTACAACTGCAAAACTAACAGTAGATGGAAAAACTTTTAAGTACGATAAATGTTGGTTAATCGTTGCTCAAAATGGAACTAACTTTGGTGGAGGGATGAATGTTACTCCTGAAGCAAAAAACAATGATGGACTACTTGATGTTTGTGTTGTACATAGCATATCAAGACTAAAACTACTTTATCATTTTCCAAAAGTATATAAGGGTAAACATGTGAAGTTAACAAAATACTTCACGATAATTCAAGGTAGAGATATTGAGATTGAGATGGGGAAACCTAGAATGCATCAAGTAGATGGAGATCTTGGTAAATTACCTACTCATAGATTTAAGGTGTTTATTGATGATAATAAGTAAAGCCCATGAATTATGGGAACAAGGCAAATTAGCTGACGCATTGGATTTAATGCTTACATTAGAAGAACCCGACACGGACACACTGCTTGATATAGGACTTCTATATTTTGAACTAGGTGATTATGAAGATGCAGTTACGTACTTTTTAGAAATAGTTAATATTGATCCTGAGTATGCTGGTGCTTATTATTCTATTGGTATGGTTTATGATGAGTTAGAAAGATATGATGAAGCATTAACTTTTTACTTGAAGACAATTAATGTTGATCCTGAGTATGAATCTGCTTATTTCTTTGCGGGTTATATATATGATGAACGAGATGATGATAATGCTATTGACTTCTATTTACAAACTCTTGATTTAGCCCCGAGACACTTCTGGGCTCATACTAATTTAGGTTGCATTTATGAAAGAAGAGGAGATTATAAGTCTGCTAAGAAGCATTTTATGTCGGCACTGGGTATTGAGGTGAACTCTAGAAGTTTATTCAATATGGGGGTCGTCGAAAACAAACTAGGAAATATAAAGAAAGCTATCAAGTACTACAGTGATAGTCTTAATCAAGAAGATCCGTATGCATACTCATACTTTAACTTGGGAGTAATAATGGTGGATCAAGGAAAGTATGAGGAAGGAATCGATTTATATAAAAAGGCAATCTCTTTGGAAAGTGATTTAGTATTTTACTATAATTTAGGTTGTGCGTATAATTTAATTGATGATTTGAAACAAGCGAAAGAGAATCTTCAAATAAGTTTTGCCAACAAAAAGCTTATCAAATACGCTTCAGAGGATAAGGAATTAAAGAATTTACATAAATGGATAAAGGAGAAATTATGAAAAAAGAAATCGTAACTCAAAAGGCTCCAGGTGCAATAGGACCATATTCACAAGGTATTAATCTTGGGGACTTAATTATCACAAGTGGTCAGTTACCAATTGATCCAGAAACTAAGGAAATGCCAGAAGATATCAAAGAGCAAACGAGAATATCGCTTAGTAATGTAAAAGGTATTCTAGAAGAAGCTGGATCTAGTCTAGACAAAGTAGTTAAAGCAACTGTGTATTTGGCTGATATTAATGATTTTGCGGCTATGAATGAGGTTTATGGGGAATTTTTCAAAGCTCCATTTCCTGCAAGAAGTGCCTTTGAAGTAGCGAAGTTGCCGTTAGGTGCAAAGGTGGAAATTGAAGTAATAGCGGGTAAATAAACAATCTTAACGATTGTTTTTTTATGTTATAATTTTGTTAGGTGAGATATGGTTATTGTTGTTGGAGCTGGCCTTGCTGGAACAGAAGCTGCATGGCAACTTGCTCAAAGGGGATTAAAAGTAAAGTTATATGAAATGCGTCCAAAAAAAATGACAGAAGTTCATACGACGCCTTTTTTTGCTGAATTAGTCTGCTCCAATTCACTAAGAAGCAATAGCCTTGAAAATGCAGTTGGTATTTTGAAGGAAGAACTTAGACTGAATAGTTCATTAATAATGAGTGTAGCTGATGAGTATAAAGTGCCAGCTGGTACTGCATTAGCTGTCGATAGGGACGGGTTTGCTGAAGAAGTAACAAAAAGAATTATGAATCATCCTAATATTGAAGTAATAAACGAAGAAGTTTCGAAAATACCTGATGGGTTTGTAATAATCGCAACAGGTCCACTAACAACTTCAAAATTAAGTGAAAGTATTAAAGAATATATCGGTGAAGACTCCTTGTCTTTTTATGATGCTGTTGCCCCAATAGTTTCGTTTGATTCTATTGATATGACAAAAGCATATTATAAAGACCGTTATGGTGATAGTGAGGACTATATAAACTGCCCGTTAACAAAAGAGGAGTTTAAGAAATTCCATAGGGAACTTATTATGGCTGAGACAGTAAAACTCAAAGACTTTGAAGTTAAAGTGTTTGAAGGTTGCATGCCATTTGAGGTAATGGCGAAAAGAGGAGAAAAAACTTTGCTATTTGGTCCTATGAAACCGGTAGGGCTAGAGACTACTGAACATAAACCATATGCGGTTGTACAGTTACGCCAAGATAATGCTGCAAAATCACTTTATAATGTTGTAGGATTTCAAACCAATCTTAAGTTTCATGAACAAAAAAGAATTTTAAACTTAGTTCCTGCACTAAGGAATGTTGAGATTGTCAGATATGGTGTAATGCATAAGAACACATTCATAAATAGCCCAAAAGTTTTGAGAAACACATATCAAACAATTAAGAACGATAAACTATTTTTTGCTGGACAAATAACGGGGGTTGAAGGTTATATAGAAAGTGTAGCAAGTGGTTTGATCGCTGGCATAAATATGGCAAGGTTGGTGAGTGGCCAGAAACTTCTAGAGCTTAGTAGCAAAACAATAATGGGTTCTCAGGCAAATTATATATCGAATAGAACAATCAGCAATTTCCAACCAATGAATGCTAACTTTGGTCTTTTAGCTTCACTCGGGAAGCATAATAAATCTGAGAGAAAAGTACTATATGGACAGAGGGCGTTGGAGGCGATAAAAGATGAGTTCAATTGATAAATTTATCGACTACCTAAATAGAAAGAATTATTCAAAACATACGATTGATAACTACGTGAGAGATATCGAAGTACTTGAGGATTTCTTGAAATCAGAAGGATTCGGTGACTTGCTTGAGATTAATGATACTCTTGCGAGGTATTTTATGAGTTTTTTGTACGAAAAGGATTATTCAAGAAAATCAATAGCAAGAAAAATTTCTAGTGCAAGAAGTTTCTATAATTACTTTCAAGCAGAAGGTGAGATAAATAGGAATCCATTCAATGCGCTTACGATTCCTAAAATAGACAAGAAAAATCCTCGCTTCATTTACGAGAGTGAGATTGAGAACCTTTTTAAAAGTATAAATAACTCTAATGCAAAAGGTAAACGCGATTTAGCGATACTTGAAGTTTTATATGGTTGCGGATTAAGGGTAAGTGAGTTATGTGATATCAAAGTGCAAGATGTTGATTTTTATCAGGGTCTTATATTAGTACACGGTAAGGGTAATAAAGATAGATATGTTCCAATACATAAAAACATTGAAGACGCTATTCAGGATTATCTTGATTTTGGAAGAACGGAGTTTTTAATAAGATCTGGGAACACTAGTGAAGAGAAGTTATTTGTTAACTTCAAAGGTGGAGCGTTAACTCCAAGAGGGGTAAGAGTAATACTAAATGATATAATTGAGTCATCCAGTGAGACTTTTAAACTCAGTCCCCATATGCTTAGACATAGTTTTGCAACTCATTTACTTAATAATGGAGCTGATTTAAGAAGTGTTCAGGAGTTATTAGGACACTCTCACTTATCGAGTACTCAAATATATACGCAAGTATCGAAGGAAAAACTTAAGGAATCATACTTAGCACATCACCCTCGTGCTAGAAAGAAGGAGCAAAAATGAGAGGTTTTGAAATAGCCAAGGGCTTTGAAGATAGAGACATCAACTTACCAAAGAGAAGTACAAGTAAAAGCGCTTGTTATGACATTGAACTTGTTGAAGATATGATAATTGGACCCAAACAAGTTGTAAGGGGAATTACTGGATTAAAAGCATATATGAATGATGATGAAGTGCTAATGCTTTTCGCAAGAAGTTCATTGCCATCTAGACATAACTTGATTTTACCAAATGGAGTTGGGATAATTGATGCTGATTATTATGGTAATCCTGATAATGATGGTGCCATTATGGTACAACTTTATAACTTTGGTGATAAAGAAGTAATTCTTAGAAAAGGTGAAAGAGTTGCTCAAGCAATGTTTAGAAAATACTTAGTTAGCGAAAATGAAGATGAGCCAACTAAGAAAAGAGTTGGAGGGTTTGGTAGTACAGGATAAAGTAGTAAATTGATATATTTATTCCTTGAATGGATATACTTAATTTGATATAATAACAAATGGCAATTATTACACACACTGTTTGAGGTGCCCGTCATTTGACTTTTCAAGAGAGAAGTTGGCGTGGTATCAAAGAAGATGGTGGAGGCCCAAAAAAAGAAAAAATAGGAGGAGATTTAAAATGGCTGTAGTTTCAATGAAGAACCTACTAGAGTCTGGTGTTCACTTCGGTCACACGACTAGAAGATGGGAACCAAAAATGGCAGAATATATTTACACATCAAGAAATGGTATTCATATCATTGACTTACAAAAAACTGCTAAGAAGATTGAAGAAGCTTATAAAGCTTTAAACGCTATCGTTGATAACGGTGGTAAAGTACTATTTGTTGGTACTAAAAAACAAGCATCTGATGTTGTTAAGGAACAAGCGATCAGATGTGAGGAGTTTTATGTTACTCAAAGATGGTTAGGAGGAACATTAACAAACTTCAAAACTATTCGTAAAAGAATAAGAAGATTACATGACCTTTATAAGATGGAAAAAGATGGTACATTCAAATTGTTACCTAAAAAGGAAGTTATTCAGCTTATTAAGGAAAGAGATCGTCTAGAGAAATTCTTGTACGGTATTAAAGATATGAGAGGTATACCTCAAGCATTATTTGTAGTTGATCCAAAAAAAGAAAGAAACGCTATCGCGGAAGCACGTATTCTTAAAGTTCCAGTATTTGGAATTGTAGATACAAACTGTGATCCTGATTTAGTTGATTACATTATTCCAGCGAATGATGATGCAATTAGAGCCGTAAAACTTATTGTAAGTGTAATGGCTAACGCTGTTTGTGAAGCGAAAGGTTTACCGCTTGCTACTTTCGATTCTCCAGAACCAGATGGTGATGAGAGAAGAGAAAGACCTAGAAGAACGGATGAAAGAAGACCAAGAGTAGACAAAACAGAAAATAAAGAAGAAAAGCCTGTAAAGAAAACTGCTACGAAGGAAAAAGCAGAAGAGCCTAAAGAGAAGCCTGTAAAGAAAACTACTAAAAAAGAAACAGTAGAAGAACCTAAAGAAAAATCAGTTAAGAAAGCTGCTAAAAAGGAAGAAGCAGATGAACCAAAGGAAAAGCCTGCAAAAAAAACTACTAAGAAGGAAAAAGTAGAAGATCCTACAGAAAAGCCAGCAAAGAAAACTGCAAAAAAGGATAAAGAAGAAAAGGCTAAACCAAAGGCAAAAAAATCAAAAGAAGTATCTGACTCAATGGAAGTAGAAATTCCTGCTGACACACCAGTAGAGATTGAATTCGAAGTAGATACAGAAGAGAAATAAATCTAATAAACTTAATAACAAATTACTAAAGTGATAATTCTATTTATCACTTTATAGATATGGAGGAAAAAATGGCAATTACTGCTAAATTAGTTAAAGAACTGCGCGATAAAACGGGTGCAGGAATGATGGATTGTAAAAAAGCATTAGTTGAAACTGATGGAAATTTAGAAGAAGCTGTTACTTGGTTAAGAGAAAAAGGTATTTCCAAAGCAGCTAAGAAACAAGATAGAATTGCAGCAGAGGGATTATGTCAATATGCAATTGATGGAAATATTGCGATCATGTTAGAACTTAACTCAGAGACTGACTTTGTAGCTAAAAATGATAAATACTTATCGTTATTAAATGATATAGCAAATGCGTTAATAGTTGCGAAACCAGCTAACACTGAAGAAGCTTTGGAAGTTATGATGAATGGTAAAACTATTCAAGAAGCATTAGTGGAAGCAACATTCACTATTGGTGAAAAATTAACTTTGAGAAGAGTAACGAAAATAGAAAAAACTGATTCTCAAGTATTTGGGGCATATTCACATAGTGGCGGAAGAATTATTGTTATTTCTATCCTGGAAGGTGAAGATGAAGAAGTTGCAAAAGACATCGCGATGCATGTTGCAGCTATTAACCCTTCATACCTAGATCAATCACAAATTCCTGAGGAGGAATTAGAAAAAGAAAAAGAAATCTTAAAACAAGAAGCATTAAACGAAGGAAAACCAGAGGCAATCGTTGAAAAAATGGTTATTGGTCGTTTGAATAAGTATTTAAAAGACATTTGTTTAGTTAATCAGCCGTTCGTTAAAGATGGTGACATTACAGTTGAGAAATATGTAAAAGGTAAGAATATGCAAATCGTATCATTTACAAGATTAGCTGTAGGTGAAGGAATCGAGAAAAAAGTAGATGATTTTGCAGCTGAAGTTGCTGCTCAAATTGGAAACTAAGACGGGTGGTAAATATGAGTAAATATGAACGCATAATTTTAAAACTGAGTGGAGAAGCTTTGGCTGGCGAACAAAAGCAAGGAATCGATCCGATTGTTGTTAGAGAAGTTGCTGAGGAAATAAAGGCTATTCATAATAAAGGTTTTAGTATTGGTATAATTGTTGGTGGCGGAAATATTTGGCGTGGTCGTCAGGCCGAAGCCATTGGTATGGATCGTGCTAGTGCCGACTATATGGGTATGTTAGGAACAGTTATAAATGCGTTAGCTCTTAGTAATACATTGAATCAAATTGGAGTTGAGTCTCGTACAATGACCTCAATGGCTATTCCAAGTGTTGCTGAACCATATTTACGAAACAAAGCATTATCTCATTTAGATAAAGGAATTGTACTAGTATTTGGAGGAGGAACAGGTAATCCATTCTTCTCCACAGACACAACAGCGAGTCTTAGAGCAGCTGAAATGAATGCATCATTAATCTTGATGGCTAAGAATGGTACTGATGGAGTTTATGATTCAGATCCAAATGAAAACAGCAATGCTAAGATGATTAAAGAAATTACATATACAGAACTTATTAACAAGAAGTTAGAAGTAATTGACTTAACAGCAGCACAAATGTGTTCTGATAATTGTATAGATACAATTTTATTTGACATGAACGTGAAAGGTAATATCGAACGTGCCGCAATTAAGAAGGATATCGGTACGAAAATAACATGTTAGGAGAGATATAATGCCTGATCAAATTATTAAGAATTCAAGAAATAAGATGGAAGATACTGTCCAAGCTTTATCAAAGGAATTATCTACAATAAGAACAGGGAGAGCAAACCCAGCTATTCTAAGTGGGATTTTAGTTGAGTATTATGGTGTTAAAACACCACTTAACCAAATTTCTCAAATATCAGTACCTGAACCTCAATCGTTATTAATAAAGCCTTTTGATAAAACTTCTTTGGGTGGAATTGAAAAAGCAATTTTAGAATCAAATGTTGGTTTAACACCAAACAATGATGGGGAAACAATTAGACTTAATATCCCTGCATTAACTGCTGAGAGAAGAATTGAATTAACTAAGTTAGTTCGAAAAGCAGCCGAAAATTCTAAGATTAGTATTAGAAACATTCGTCGAGATGCCAATGATGAGTTGAAAAAACTTACCGGAATTGGAGAAGATGATGTAAAACTATATCAAGATGATGTTCAAGAACTTACAAATGAGTTTACTGAAAAAATCGATGAAGTTGCTAAAGAAAAAGAAGACGAAGTAAAAACGATATAAAGGTTGTTATGCAACCTTTATTTTCTAATTAGGGGGACTTATGAAAATACCTAAACATATTGCTTTTATTATGGATGGCAATGGAAGATGGGCAAAAGAAAAGAAAAGAAGTCGTACCTTTGGTCATAGAGCAGGTTTTAAGAACCTTGTAGATGTTGTTAAGGCTTGTAAAAAGATAGGCGTAGAAGTAGTTACTTGCTATGCTTTTAGTACGGAAAATTGGAATAGGCCAGAAAAGGAAGTAAAGTATTTAATGGAAGTTCCAGTTGAGATGTACTATGAAAGGGTAGATGAGTTTATAAAAGAGGAAATTAAAGTTAGATTCATTGGACGAAGAGATAGATTTCCCGCTGATACATTGAAGGCAATTGAAGATATTGAAGAGAAGACAAATGAGTTTACTGATTTTCAAGTAGTAGTTGCATTTGATTATGGTGCATATGATGAAATTATTACGGCTATTAAAAATGTAGCATTAGATGCAGTAAATGGTAAAATAGATATAGATGATATAAATGAGTCGTTATTTGAAGATTATTTGTTTACTAAGAATTTGCCTTCTATTGATTTAATGGTTAGAACAAGTGGAGAAAATAGACTTAGTAACTTCTTGTTATGGCAATTAGCTTATTCGGAATTATATTTTCCAAGGACATATTGGCCTGATTTTAAGGAGAAAGAATTGAAGAAGGCTATTGAAGTATATAATAATAGAAAAAGAAGATTTGGGGCTATTGAGGAGGAGTAAAATGGCAGTAAGAACAAAAACGGCAATACTAATTGGACTTGTGTTAGTTCCTGTTATTTTGGTTAAAACGATTATTCCTATGATGGTTTTAGGATTAGTATTAGTGATCGTTGGTAGTTTTGAGTACAGGAAGTTAACTAACTCAAATTATCTAGGTGTTGCTTTGAGTACGATTACTTATATAACAATCATTACATTGCAATATTTAGGACTCATAAATAGCTATGTTTCTATAGTAATTTATTCTTTAATTGGTATTATACTTTTATATGTATTATACTCAGTGTTAACAGATTCAAAGATGAGGATACCAAATCTTATATTAAATATCATTTACATAGGCTTGGGAATATCATCTTTAGTGTTGCTAAAGATGATTGATACAAAGCTTATTATTTATTTAATCGTATTAATCGCAATGACTGATTCATTCGCATATTTCTTAGGAATGAAGTATGGCAAACATAAAATTGCTCCTACAATTAGTCCAAAGAAATCTGTAGAAGGTTGTATCGCAGGATTTGTTGGAAGCATAATCGTTGGGATTTTGTTAGTATTAATTATGAATTTAAACGGTTACTGGATATTTAGTAACATTGGATATGTAATACTATTTTCTGCATTTATTTCGACGATGGGACAAATCGGTGACTTATTTGCATCAAAGATTAAAAGACTTCACAACGTTAAGGACTTTGGTTCTATCTTTCCAGGTCATGGAGGGGTATTAGATAGAGTTGATAGTTGGGTTATTGGAGCAATGATTATAGTTTTATTTATTATATAGGAGATATATGAGAAAAATTGCACTCTTAGGAGCAACAGGTTCGATAGGAACACAAACGCTACAAGTTATGAGAGCAGAGGGCTTTCAACTAGTAGCTTTTTCTGCTGGGTATAACATTGCTCTTACGAAAGAAATTATCGATGAGTTTAAACCAAAACTTGTCTCTGTTGCATCAAAAGATGATGCGTCTGCTTTAAGACAAATATATAAAGATATTAAAATTGTCTCAGGTAACGATGGACTTATAGAAGTATCAAAGGAACCTACCGCTGATACGCTAGTGAATGCATTGGTTGGTTCAAGAGGATTGCTTCCTACAGTTGCTGGGATTAGAAATAGAAAGAAGATACTCTTAGCCAATAAAGAAACACTAGTAATAGCCGGTGAAATTGTCAAGAAATTAGCAAGTGAATTTGGTGTTGATATTATTCCTATCGATAGTGAACACTCTGCTATATATCAAACTCTTGAATCAAAGTCTGATTTAAGAAGAATAGTTATTACTGCTTCAGGTGGATCATTTAGAGATTTGAGTCGTTTGGATTTAGAAAATGTAACTAAAGAAGATGCTTTAAGACATCCCAACTGGTCTATGGGAGAGAAAATTACAATTGATAGTGCTACAATGATGAACAAAGGATTAGAAGTTATTGAAGCACATTATTTATTTGATATACCATATGAAATGATCGATACAGTACTACATAAAGAAAGTATCGTGCATTCGTTAGTAGAATATCAAGATGGTTCGATGTTGGCTCATATTGGAGTTTCAGATATGAAAATTCCAATAGCATATGCCCTTACCCATCCACGAAGAATGAAACTAGGCAGTTATTTATCACTTGATAAATTAGATTTGTCATTTAAGAAAATGGATTATGATAGGTACCCGCTTCTTAAGTTAGCTTATGATGTAGGGAAAAAGAAAGGTCTACTGCCTACGGTAATGAATGCTGCAAATGAAGCAGCTGTTAAATTGTTTCTGGATGATAAAATATCGTTTTTAGATATAGAGAAAATTGTTATTAACACGGTTGAGAATTTTGATAATATCCAAAATCCAACAATAGAGGAAATTATTTCTATTGATAAACTAGTTTATAACAGTATAATTAAAGATAATTAACTTGGAGGTTTAACATGTTAGGAATAATAGCTTTTATTTTTGTAATAGGAATCATTATACTAATTCACGAGTTGGGGCATTTTATTTTTGCTAGAAGCGCAGGAGTCTTGTGTCATGAGTTTTCCTTTGGGATGGGTCCTGTTATTTGGCAGAAGAAAAAAGGCGAGACAATGTATTCAATAAGAGCAATTCCCATTGGTGGGTATGTAATGATGGCTGGAGAAGATGTTGAGACCTCGCTTATAAGAAGAGATCAAAGAGTAAAACTCTTAATAAATAATAATATTGTTGAAAAAATTATAGTTGATCTAAATCTTGAGAAGTATGCTGATTTAGAGGTTGTCAAGGTTATTGATTTTGACTTATATGGTGAAAGTGGCAATTTATTCATCAAAGTTATGGGTGATGAAGAGAATCATTATGAAGTTAAAAGAGATGGGTTTTATGTTTTAAGAAAACAGGAGTTACAATTCTCTCCATTTGAAAGAAGTATGGAATCCAAATCAAGATGGCAAAGATTCAAGGCTATCTTTGGTGGACCTGCTATGAACTTTTTGTTAGCATTACTAGCTTTCTTCATCGTTGGATTATTCCAAGGAGCTCCTTCTATAGACGAAAGCATTATCGGGGAAGTTTCTGATGGTGGTGCATATGAGGCTGGAATTAGAGCTGGAGATGAAATTACGTTTATAAATGGTGTTCCGATTGATGATTGGAATGACATTGGCATAGAACTAGATAAAACAATTGGTGATACTGAGATCAATGTTTCCTGGTTAAGAGATGGAATAGAATATGATGAGGTAGTTAAACCTGATATTATTTTCTATTCAGCAGGATTTAGAGCTGATAGAGAATCAGAAGAACTTGTTTTTGCAGGAATATCAAATCAAACATTGGCTGGGAAGGCTGGATTAGAGACTGGTGATTTGTTAGTTTCAATTGATGATATTGAAGTTACTTCATGGGGCGAAGTTGTTGAGATTTATCAAAGTAATATTAATGCTGAGGAAAATAAGTTAACTGTATTAAGAGGTTCTGATGAAATTGATATTTACCTAACACCTTACTCAAAGGAGATAATCGATACACAAGGTGTTTCAATGGTTGATGGAGTGATTGGAATCACTGCTGATTATCATTTCAGTTTAGCTGAAGCATTCAGAATGAGTGTGGTCGGTACGTATAGCTCTGTTGAGTCGATTTTCGATACGATTGGATTGCTCGTTGGTAGTTCTCAAGTGGGACTTAGGGATATTGCTGGTCCAGTCGGTATATATTCAATGACCAGTAGAATAGCATCAACTGGATTCTTATCGCTTATTAGTTGGGTAGGTTTATTAAGTGTTAACATTGGTGTAATAAATTTACTGCCTATTCCTGCTTTAGATGGAGGAAGATTAATATTCTTAGGCGTTGAAGTGATAACTGGTAAGAAAGTGAACCGTAAATTAGAAAACATGTTGCACTCAGTAGTATATATCGCATTATTAGGACTATTACTGTTTGTTACATGGAATGATATATTAAGATTGTTTGGAGTGTAGGAGGTATTTTATGAAGCAAAGTATGATGTTTATCCCAACCTTAAAAGAAGCACCAAAAGATGCTGAAGCAATGAGTCATAAACTGCTTGTGAGAGCTGGTTTAGTTAAGCAAGTTGCTGCAGGTATTTATACTTATCTACCGCTTGGGTATAAAGTAATCAAAAAGATTGAAACTATTGTAAGAGATGAATTAGATAGACTTGGTTGTAGCGAGTTGCTTTTACCTGCGTTGCAAACATCTGATCTTTGGCTTGAATCAGGTAGGTGGGATGTGTATGGACCTGAGTTAATGAGACTAAAAGATAGAAAAGATAGAGACTTTTGTCTTGGTCCAACACACGAGGAAGTAATTACTCATGCTGTTAGGGATTCAATTAATTCATATAAAAAACTTCCAGTCGCTCTTTACCAAATTCAAACAAAATTTAGAGACGAGATGCGTCCTCGTTTTGCTCTTATGAGAGGAAGAGAGTTTAGCATGAAGGATTTGTACTCTTTTCACGCTGACGAGGAGTCATTAGAGGAATGGTATCAACTAGTCGGAGATGCATATAAAAGAATATTTAACCGTTGTGGTTTAGAAGTGAAAGTGGTAGATTCTGATACTGGTCAAATCGGTGGAAAAGAAGCTCATGAGTTTATGGTTATGAGTGAAGTAGGAGAAGATGCAATTACTTACTGCATAGATTGTGACTATGGGGCTAACGCTGAATTCAGTGGATTAGCTGAAGGTGATAAATGTCCTAAGTGTGGTGGTGAAATTAAGATTGCTAAAGGGATAGAAGTTGGTAATATATTTAAACTAGGTACAAAATATTCAGAACCAATGAAAGCGAATTTCACTGATAAGGACGGAAAAATTAAACCGATGATTATGGGTTGTTATGGACTTGGTGTTACAAGGACTTTGATGGCAGTAGTAGAACAGAATAATGATGAAACAGGTATTTTATGGCCAGATGAGTTAAAACCATTTGATGTACACATTATTTGCTTTGATCACAAAAAGGATGAGCAATTATCTGCTAGCAAAAAGTTATATAGTGAATTAGGAAATAAGTATAGTTGTTTAATCGATGATAGACTAGAAAAAGGTATGGTAAAAGTTAAGGATGCTGACCTAATAGGAATTCCAATTAGAGTAACGGTTGGAAGAGACATTTCCGAGGGATATGTAGAGGTTCTAGACCGTAAAAATGGCTTAAATACTAAGGTTTTGGTATCTGAGGTAATGGCATTCATTGCTAAGTTGTAAAAAAACCTGAAAAATACTTTATTTTAATTGACATGAGTTTTTTAATAGTGTAAGATATATGTGCGCTTGTAAATGCAGGCGCATAATTTATGTAAATCTACCATATATATCAGGCAAGCGATATTGACTAAAAACTAGAGTTTTAGTATAATTATGGTTGCCGCAAATTGTGGTAATGGTCTTTGAAAACTAAGCAGGAAAAAAGAGTTAGGAAGAGAAATTTCATTAGAAATTAAAAAAACAATTCATAAAAATATGGAGAGTTTGATCCTGGCTCAGGATGAACGCTGGCGGCATGCC
>Ga0194000_1000039_pt1 | contig 14180 bp, 19 predicted proteins | sample FLT_67_MG_FD_140346 | JGI IMG/M metagenome (GOLD analysis project Ga0194000, IMG submission 140346) | Sediment microbial communities from the Broadkill River, Lewes, Delaware, United States - FLT_6-7_MG | ecosystem: Environmental > Aquatic > Freshwater > River > Sediment | place: USA: Delaware... | reverse complement strand
GGAAACCCAAGAACGGAAGATGATTACCCACGGGAACGCTAAAATTACCTTCAAACAGTTCGCACGCAAACATTTAGTGCGATACCTGGAACAGCTTTTCGACCACCCAAGCAAGCACATACCGAACTTTGACGACTTAACACACCGCCAACAAGAAGAGGTGCTACGCCACATAAGTTTATTTGAAGACAGAATCAAAAAAATAATCGGAGAAAAGATATGAAGAAAGATAAAAACTTTGCACCGTACAAACCAACTAGTTCTAAGGATTGGTTTAGACAACCGTCTGCATCAGTATTAAGAATTGGATTTGATAATGAAATATTACACAAAATTCTTTATGCAAGAAAAAATAAAAGCAAAGTCATAGGTAAAACTACCTTTTCAAATAAACTTACTTTCCCCAAGGACTATAAATGATAGATAGTATTTTATTAGTTATCGCAAGTGCCATGCTAATTATTCTTATTATTTTTGACGACAACAACAACGGCACGGGATTTTAAGATAAATTAAAAGGTATGGACAACATACCTAAACATAACTTCTCATGTTCGTACGATGAATACCCAATCGATCAGGACATTCTAAAACAAGCCGAGAGTTATAACTTTAAGTATCATTCGCACGGGAAAGTTCTTCAACCAACAACTTACCCAACCCCACAAACAATAAATGTTTCCGAACCCCAGGCTTTGCAGTTTTAAGAATCCTTTTCTCCCCTTCGACTGCAATCCATAAAATTTCAGCACGCACGAGTTCGCTTACGCATCGCCCAACCGTCTTACTAGACAACCCTGTCATCTTTGCATAATAACTATACGCATCATGCGAGCTAAAGGTTTCAACTCTAAACCTTTCACAGATTGCCCAGAGCGTTAGCTTGCACGCAGGCGAGAGCGTGCGATCTCCCGCACGGGATCGAAACCACTTCCACACGCACGCACGCATTTTGCTAAAACTTTTAAACTTAGCACGCACGGATGCTCGCACGCATCCGCTCTTGCTTTCATGCTTTGGGATTCCATTTTCGATCCACCAATACTCTTCTATCATCTTTAATTTAAGGGTAAGGGCGCAAGCCCTTCACCCTTATTTGTATATGTAATGGATATATAGGACATCTACGGTAGTTAAACAGGACATTTACGGTAGTTCATAGGGACATCTACGGTACATCTCAAGGCGGTAATGTAGCCAGAAATTGAAAACATCATCTATTTTTTAGGGGGTAGATTTGATGTTTTCTTTTGTGTAGAGGATATTTTTCCGACTACATTACCTTTTCTTTTACCAAATATTTTATCGAAGTTATTATCAAACTTAGACTTATCAAACGGGCGGGGTTTTGAGCCTTTACTCATCTTCAAACTCCCTTCCCCAATGGATTTGTTGGATCAGCTTTTCAATGGAATTAATCTTCCTTTGGTCATCTCGGGTTGGCTTTTGTTTGTTAACCAATGGTTTACCAAACTCTGCCAACGCATCGACTAAGAGCTGTCGTTCTTGTTTATCTGCGTATATCTTTAACATGGTTATTTTTTCTCCTTCGGTGGGTTAATCATTTCAATATGAAATTTATTTTCCTTCATGGCCTTTTGGATAACTCTAAGTTGTTCATCAAAGTTTTCACTCATAATGTCTTTATCGGTATAGACCACTAACTTTAATATTTGTTTATGTTTCATCATTTTGGTAGTTGCTCTGGATCAAACCAGCCACATGGATAATTAACCATAGTATCTCCCTAGTAATCCCATTCTATATCTTTGTTATGAAATACCTCTAACACGGCATTTCTCCTAATCAATGTCATTGGCGACATATCGACTTCGCTAGAGTTAGACTTAACCACTCCCGCATTGACAACCCTGGTCCTATCAAAATCTAAACCTTCTTCCGCACAGATATTCTCTACGGTGTTTTCATCTGCTAAACCTATGGCTATCGCTAAACGCATACCGTCAACCAAGGAACTTGATCCACGAATACTTGCTCTTAAATTCATAATATCTTCTTGCATATTCAGGGCAGTTTTGGCCATGTGATGTAAAGATAAAACGCTTGCATTAAATTTAGATGCAATGCTTGAACAAAACTGACAATACAACTGAGCAGCTTCTTGGCTTGTCGTAATCGGTGCGGCCACGAATGATTGCACAGGATCAATTACAACCAAAGATAAATCCTTAATAGTAGAGATTTCATCAATCAATTCATGTGCTTCAGGTGTTAAATCTAAACCTCTGTTGTCATCTTTGAGTAAGATCAAAGGCTTTTCTGCATCTGGAACGGTATAAACATAAGTGTCGTATTCAGTTTCATAACGCTTTTCATCAGGATCAAGAGCCTTAATCCTTCTAAATACTTCGTTTCTATCGTCCTCTGCACATAAAACTAATGTGTTCCCTGGACTCTTAATTGGCTTATCCAACCAAGTGCCATGACCTTGACTAACCTTCATTGCTAAATCTAACGCCAACATACTCTTACCAATACCACCTATGCTTGCAAGTATGCTTGGCTTGGATCGTTCTAACAAACCTTCAACCAACCAAGACTTTGGCGGTGGATCACCTACAAACTGTCTGATAGAGAAGTTTCTGATACCAATACCAAGATTACTTATCTCTAACTTGACTGCATCTAAACCTTGCTCTTGTGCTAGATCATTAAAATCGCCTTCAATGGACGGAATCCTGATAAAACAGTTAAAGAATCTGGAACAAATATCCTCTGCCTTTTTTCTACCTAGATTAGTTTTATCGTTATCAAACGCTAAATAAATTCTTGCATCGGTTTTATCTCTTAACTTTTTGACTGCATCATAACCAAAGTTAGCTGAGAACACGCACGCAACGGGCAACCCTGTCGCCTCATAAACGCTTGCACCTGTCGCCATACCTTCGACCACAACCAACGAATCAATCTTCTCTAATGATTTAAAGTCTGTGCCGATTAAAAATAGATTACCTTTAACTTCTCCAGCAGAAACAAAACGCTTTTGACCGTCCTCTTGTATGTATTGCAACGACCTGAGATCGCCCTGTGTGTTATAAATAGGAACAACTAATGCTTTATTGTGTAGCTTTAGAGAATAACTTTTGATCTGTTTAGATTCCAGATAAGGATGCTTGATAACCTCTGAATAAGATTGAAACCTTTGCTCACAATCCTTTGCAACTTCCTCATATCTGGTTAGTTTTTCTTGCTTTGCCTTTTCTTGGGCTTGCTTTATCTTGGCTTGTAAATCTTGTCTTTGATCTGGTGTGAGTTTGTTGACCGCAGCTGAACTCCATTTAAACTCCTCCCCCGTTCTCCAATTTCCGTAATTTGCGAATATGTGATTATCGACAACATTAATAACATACCAACCCGATTTTTCATTGCCTTTGTCTGGTCTAACTCCTGAAGTAGCTGTAACGGAAACTCGAACCAAGTCCCCTGTTGTGTTTAAGAAACCGACATTTAAACCTATCGCTTGCATTTCTGCAATAAGGTCTTGTTCATTTCCTCTGTTTTTTTCTAAATAATTATTGTCTTTAACTAATCCGTATCGTTCTTTATATTTCTTGAGATCCATCTACCCCGTTCCTTGCTTGCTCATTTGCATAATTAAGATACTCACGAATTATCTTATTAAAAAAATTCATGCGATCTTCCTCTGTCCAATCACGCAACGCCCAGCTTTTATTTTCTTTAGATATTTCTATATACCTATCCCTTGATTGTGCTTTTGCATACGCAACACCTTTCTCAGAAACTTGAGCAATATTTTTTAATTTATTACCTTTGACTATTTCTTTTTGATGTTCCACGCAACAAGCTCCGTACCATTTATCCTCAAACTTTGTAAGTAGGCCTCCTACGGGGTTAAAACAATAACCACATAGGGAAGGCCTATCTACACTTAAAAAATTAAAATGGGATGTTTTCATCGCCTGATTCTTTAGTTTCAGGTTCAGATTTCTTTTCCGATTTTACTGACTTAGATTTAGGTTCTAGCCAACCTTTACCTTTACCGTCATCAATAGCTGGATAACCCTTGTCATCAATAATGACATTGGCTCTAACTTTTGATCCCACTAGATCGCTACTGTCATCAGGTAAACCGTCTGGAAACCCACAAACCTTTGCGAGTTTATCAAGCGATTGTAAACCGATCTCAATAGCGGAAGTGCTTGTTGAATGGTCAACGGTAAAAGTATGACCAACCAAGAAGTTAGGTTTATCAACTACTCTAAATAAAACCTTTAGAGCAACCCAACCGTTTCTACCTGTTATTTCTTCATCCTGTGTGTATTCTAAGTCATACACACCTGGCTCAAGAGTTTCTAGGCTTGATTCGTCAACTTGCGATTTATATTTACTTAAATCCATATTTTCTCCTATCCTGGATCATAACTGTGGTAATCATTAAGGTAGTTAATGAGATCCTTGCAGTCTTGGTTAATACTAATGAGATGATGAAGCCCATCTATCGGTAGATCATTATTATCAGGGTTTATAGTGTCTATAAGTGTAGATAATAATACATCTATCGTTGTCAAAGCACCTTTGCTTCTAGTGACATCATCAACTCTACTCATCTTTACCGCCTATCATGGCTGATCGAATCTCTTTCCAATCAAACGGTAAAGTATCTGGAAGTGCATATCTATTCTTCGCAAGAAACGCAGGTTTCTCACGACAATAGGCTATAACATCTCCAGCTACGGCTTTTGTTGTCATCGTGCCACCTTTACCTTGGACTTTAACAGTACCAAGTTTATAGTTAGCAAAGAAACAACAATCGCTGTTCTCTAAAACTAAATCCGCAGCTTTACGGTGCAGTTTTAATTCGTGTCTATCGTATGGCTCAATCTCAGGTGATTCAAACCTTTTGATTTGATTATGACCTATCTGCAAAGTAATCATGCCTTTGTCCTCTCTAAGAGTGTTGAGCAAATCTAAATATTGTCGCCAATACTTCAATACTTCTACATAACCTTTACCATAACCAGGTTGCTCAATGGATCTCCAACCATTATCTTGACAGGCTTTATCCCATATCAATGGTTCTAACCAATCAAGTGAATCGACCACAACGGTTTTGTAATCGTGATCTTCCTCTACCAAATCTTTTAGATAGCCCATAGCATCTTCAAAAGATTTACATAAAGGAAACTGAGGTGCTTCAATCGTACCCATACCATCTTCTGTAAGTATAAAGATAGGTTTAGGCATCGTTGATCCAAAGGTTGTTTTACCAATACCAGCACCACCATAGACAACAAGTCTTGGCGGTTTCTGTTTTGATTTAGTTCTAATATCAGCTAGGCTCATTTGACCACCTCAACCTTTTTATCATCACCTTCTACAGCTTCTTTAAGTAAATCGCTGTAATGTTTTGCAAGAATGTCTAGCTTTTCAACCTCAAAGTTTGCATTGCTAACAATCTCATTCTTTTGTCTATTGACTAACATAACCTTGTTATAAATAAGTTTATGTTCATCAGACAAATCATCTACCTTGTATTCTTTACCATCATCAGAAAAGCTAAAGGTAAGTTCTTCATTATTATCGGACATTATTTTTCTCCCATATTTAATTTATAAGTTTCACAAAGACTGCGCCCATTGCAGAATTTGCAATGATCCCCGAATACATATTCAGGGTTTTCCTCAAAACAGGCTTCCGCCCGTGGTTTTAAGAAATCGTATCCCCAATTCACAAGGTTTTCTGCTGTGGTTTCCCATGTCTTGACAGCCTTTTCCTTCTTAACGCCTCGTGGTTGGACTATTGTTAGTTCAATCTTGGTGTCTGTATCTCCGTATCTGGACAACGCACCAAGTCCATAAATCATTAGCTGATAATTGTTTTCAGGTTTGACAGGCCATTTACCAGACTTTAAATCAATGACACATATTTTATCTTTAGCCAAGATAATCGCATCTGCTGTTCCCCAACAACCATCTGTTATTTCATCTATTGATACTTGTTCTTCAATTAATAGTTTGCCGTCAAGTTCTTTTGTCTTTTCTTGCACATACTCTGTATAGGTTCTAGCACAATCAATCATTTCTTGATCTATCTCAATCTCAAAATCTTCAACACTCTCTACTTTACCAAGCCAATAATCCTCTAAGGTTATGTCACCATCTAATCTATCCTTCATTATGATTTCACTTATTTGGTGAACCAATGTACCTGTAACAGCTGGTATAGATACCTGATAAGGTACTTGTGCAGCTAACTTAGGCATACCTGGACATCTTGTCCATTTGTCCGAAGCTGATGGTGATAATAAAGCGTGTTTACTAGGCATTACTGGAAATGTAAGACTCTTTTTCGTAATTTATAACATCATCAAGGTCATAGTAAATCTTGCCTGTAATCTTCCAATGATTAGGCCTTTCACCTTTGAGCCTTCTGTTATCAATAGTTTTCTTAGTTACACCCCATCTTTTAGCGAGTGCTTCCGCATCTATCGTGTTTGTTATGTCAAAATCTTTTTGGTCTTTTATTTCCATTGAATTCCCTTTTTTCGTAATTAATGCTTATAATACATCAAGAATACCAATAATGGTATAAATTTATTAATTTAATATAGGAGATTTAATGTCGATTGATAATGCTACAAAAAGGGAATGGGATGAAGCCAAAAAGGGTACAGAGTGGGATCAAGAGATTGATATGCTTGCCTCAAGAAACCAAGTAGGTGGCGATCATTACAATAGAAGAACCAAAATACAACCGATTGAATATATATTGGCTAACAATATTGGTTGGTGTCTAGGTAATGTTATAAAACTTATTACCAGAGATAAGGAAAATAATGTTCAAGACTTGTTAAAGGCTAAACATTATATTGAACTTGAACTAGAGATGGTTCATGGGTGTGATAAAAACGGTAACAAGTTAGGCAAGTACACCAAGGAAATCTCCATATAGGAGTAATTATGAGCAACTTTTTTGACTTTGATGATAGCATCGAAAACGAAAGAAAGAACGGGCAAGCTCTGTATTTAAACAAGTACCTTGTTCATTCTTTGAAAGACTTTGCTAAGTCAACCAAGAAAGATCCTCGTGTGTTGGCGGAGTATTTTTTATCTCTAGGGATAAACTCCGCTAAACATTATGAAGATCAAAAGATTAGATTTGATATTAAGAATTTATAATTAAATATTATCTAATATATCGTTAAGGTTCTTTACAGAATCGTTGTTCTTCATGTGTTCATCGGCTATGGTTATTTGGTTCTGATCCATAGGTCTTATAAAAACTACATTTCTATATTTAAGACTAACCAAAGCAAAGATATCTACGGCTTGTTTTTGATATTCTCTATCCTTACTATGCGATCCTCTCCGCATATCAAACCGCCAATTAACTCTGCCTGTATTAATCTTGGATGAAGTTTTAACTTGGACTTTGTAAAGTTTATTATTATGTTCAAAGACTAAATCAGCCTCAGATCCATGAGGTACAACCATGACAGTATCGGAAACTAGAGAGAGGAGTGCTGCTGTGAGGTATTCACCTGATCGACCAACTCTTTCTGTGGCCCTTGGCATAATTCTAAATCTCTTTTATTTCCTCTACTACTTCTTCTACTTGTTTTTGTATGATTTCTGGGTACTTGGCCTGTATTATTTCTCTAGCAGATTTTTGTCTTTTTAAAATAATATCATTGATGGTATCAATTTTTGTTTGCTTGGGAAGTAATTTATATCTAGGTGATTGAATTAAGTTTTGTAATAATTGTTTTGTTCCTAATACCTTTTGTTGATACAACAAATCTTCATATTGTTGTGGGTTTAATTGGATTCCACCGATCAATCTTCTTGGGAATGGCGGGGTGTAATTTAAGTTTACAAACTCATTAAAAACAACATCATTTTTTATTGGGCTAACATTAACAGGCGAATACTTACCACCAAATGTTTCTTTGTATGTTTTTACATCTCCAAAAATATTTCTTTTTGGTGATAAATCTTGTGATGTTCTAATATCTAAATTACCGAAAACTTCAGGGAATCGATTTGCTACAGCATCTCCAAACGATTGAGCATCTCTTAAAATTGGATCATCGGACTTTCTTTCATAGGCCACAACCGTAGGAACAAAACTTGCTACAAATCTTCTTATATTTTCTTCAGCATATCTGTCTGGATCACTTAATATTTGTATGGCATCACTTAAACCCGTTAAAAATGTTTTGTTGGTAATGTTTTCTGTAACTGAGGCGGCCAACATAGAACCTAACTCACCCAAGCTGATCTCTTCATCATTTAATCTTTTTTGATCTGCATATTTATAGATATCAACCATATCAGCCGTAATACCAAATAAAATGCCGATAGGTTCAAATCTATTGTATGAATAATATTTATCACCAACTCTTATAGAGTAAGGTTGCCAACCTGTTTCAAACATAACTGCTCTTTCTCTAGGATCAGATGGTCCTCTGCCTGTAACATTTCCAGCGAAGGCGTGCATGGCAACACCCGCAGTAATTGTAGATCCAATAGCTAATTTTGCTCTTGCTAAATCAGCTTCACGGCCACCCCTTGCTATGGCTTCTTTATATCTTGTTGTAAAAGCTGCTGTAGCTGGGAATCTTTCAAACGCATATCTAACAATATTTACTGGTGTTCTTACAAACGGAAATATATATCTTAAAGCTGGTATCTTTGCTATTGATTTTTGTAATGATGCTCCTAGCGTACCAAACTTTCCTTCTCCCAAAGGCTCGGTAAATGTTTGATACCTACCAGCCTGTATTGCATCTAAGTGAACATCTGGTGCCCATTCATCAGGGTTTTTCATTAACTCATACGCACGCTTCAAACCTTTACCTTCTTTTTGTGCTTGCCTAAATGCTCTACCCCAAAGCTCTTGTCTATAACCAATAGATTTAAAAAACGCATCTTCTGCCACTAAGAGCTTTCCTGGAGTTCTAATAACTGATCCTATAGGACCAGGGATTACTTCTTGTCTTTGCAGTTCTAGTTTTGTCATTGGATCTAAAACTTCTCCATCAACGACAGCTTTTTTAGCGGCTCTAACACCGTCTAATGCACCGTAAACACTTCCAAGAAGTCTTGCTGCTGCTTCTCCAAATGTAATCTTGTCATCACCTTTTCTTAGTTTTCCTACTAATGCTGATCCAAAATACTCAAGCGGAGTTAAACCAGCAACCAAGGTGTTAGAAAGTATGTTTACTATGTGTGTTGAAGGTGAAGATAGCAAAGAATTAATCCAATACTCTTGGACATAATCATTAAAAGTTGGCTTGTATTGATCTCTTGCAAACTTAGCAAGTTGTGCTTCATCTTCAAGCATAGACATTTTTTTTGCGATGTCCTGTATTCTTACAGTACCGCCTTTTGAGTTTATATAGTCTTGTATAATTTTATCTCTTACTTTTGGATTCTTTGATGTTGCTGGGCCAACAGCCTCTCTAAATGATCTTAATGCTCTACCAGCTTCCGCAGTAATACCCGCTATTTGTTCTTGTATTGATGCAACTCTGGCCATTGCATTTTCAAACCTAACTAAATCTACTTGTGAAGCATCTGCACTTTTTGCAATGATTGATAAATCATAGGCATCTTTAAGTGCTTCATCAAATAGCAATCTAGCCGCATAAACTTCTTCGGAGTTAAATGCTTGGCCAACCTTTCTTTTCAGAAGTTCTGCATCTGAAACATTTAATGTTCTTGCTAATGCTTCTAAGTTTTCTCCTTTAGAACCAAACTTAACAACGCCTCTTCTTGCATCTTTAAAACTGTCATTTTCTTTAGCAATCTTTTTAATGATAGATTTAATTTCTTTTGGCTCATTAATTTTGTCTAAGTTAATATTGCCAGCAAACTTATCATCAGGTGCTTCTCCTGTAGGCAATGTATCTGCTGGTTCAGATGGTGGTTGTCTTTTAGGATATTTACTAATACCAAAATCTTTTTCTATAAAACTTGGTGGTAGTTCATCTAACTCAGTAACTTCGAGTGGTGGTGCTTCTGGAACACTTTCATCTCTTACCGATCTAAGCCTTTCATTGGCTATAGTCTGTTGGTAGATTTCATCTGTTTGTTGTTTTGCAATGTTTTCTTCTTCAATCTTATTTGCAATAGATGTCAAATCATCTTCGTTTTTATTGATTTGTTTAAATGCTTTATCTACATCAGCATCAGTCATCAAGTATGGGTTATAACCATAACTTTCAAGTTCTTTGATTCTCTCTATCTTGCCTTGCTCTCCGATTTGCCATTCTTGTCTTCTTTGTAAATCTTCTGGGTGTGGTCTGTTTATATTAATATCTTCAAAAAAAGTATCTGCTGAACCTCTTGTAGTTCCACGATCACCTTCTACACCAGCAGGGGGATAGTAACCATCTTGTTGCATATCATCGATAATTCCATCAGCACTAGTGCCTCTACTACCCAACATTGATGTATCTTTTCTTGCGTAATAAGCTGGCGGCAACCTACCGCTTCTGCCTTCTAATGCCTGTAAAAACTCACCCATGTCTTTGGAGTTTGGATTAATAGCTCCTACCAAGTAATCCCTGGCATACCTCATAGACGGTTCTTTTGTAGGCCTAAGTTGTTTAGGCAATCTATTTGGATCTAGTATTCTAAAAGCATTGACCTTTGCTTGTTCTAAAGTATCAAAACTTTCTAGCGGTCTAAATATTTTTTCTTCTTTAAGTCTTTTAGCGGCTTCTTTAGATTGTGCCTCAGTAATATCTGATCTTAAAAATAATTGCTCTAAAGCATCATTGACTTCTTTGTCTGTTCTTGTGTCTTGTTGCAATAAATCAAATCTACCCTCTTCATTTGCTTGTATTTGTACTTCTTTATTTTTTATTTTTGCAGTCGTAATTCCTGTGGCTTCATCAAGTTTGAATGGATTTTTCTTTTTAATAATTTTTTCAGATTCTTTTTGTGCTGAAGCCTCTGCAACTGACATAATTCTTTCAACTTTTGCACCAGCATAAGGGCCTGCTTGTACTGTTTCTGTTTTTGTTGGAGTATCAACATCATCCGATTTAACAATAGCTTGTTCATCTGGAACCTCAACATCAGGCTGTTCATCTACTTTTTTAGCTGCTCTAATTTTTCCAGCAACCCTAAATAAAGTTTCTATTGGAACACCAACAATTCCACCTTCAAGAGCCATTTTAAATCTAGCAGTAGCCTCATCATCATCTGGATCGGCTTGTAAAAATTCAAAAAATGGATTTGGTATCATTTCTTGTAATACATTAGATATTCTTTGCTCGTACGGTGAAAAAGCTACTTGTTCTGCTACCGCACCAAGACCTAAAACTTTACCGCCTTGCTTGACCATCTCTGGTAATGTCTTTGCACCCGTTGTTGTAACGCCTCTTGCAAGGCTTCCATAAGCACCAGCAAAACCTAACAAGTCTGCCGCTAACTCACCAACGGGAACATCTTTAAAACCAAGAGGTATTTCTTTTTCTCCTATTTTTACAGTTTTTTCAGGCAAACCTATATCTGGCCTGTATTGAGGCTCTGCTACTTGTGGTACTGCGGATGCAACATATTGATAAATGTTTTTATCTTCTAAAACTTTACCAAGAATTTTTGTTGCATCAGTATCACCCTCTTGTATTGATTGACCTATAACTTGACCAATTTGTTGTGGAGTAAACTTTTGTGTAAACCCATAAAAATCAAGCGTGCCACGAGTTACTTGTTCTCCAGCTTTTAATACTATGTTTTTAAGATCGCCAAGCAAAGAAACTTTTTCTTCTTCGGGTTCTTGTGATGGTGTTACTGGTATTGCTCCAGCAAAGGGATTTTCACTTACAGGGATTGCTCCAGCGTAAGGATCTTGTGTTACTTTTATTGCTCCTTCAAATGGGTTGGTTTGATTAGTTTCTGCCATTTCATTTTTTATGGAAGTCTATATACATTACCGTCTGTCCCACGAAACTGATCGCCAGTTTTTAATCCTGCTTTTTTTGCTGCTTCTAAACTTGGAAATTCAGCTAAACCACTTGGATCAGGGGTGCTGCCAACACCACCACCAATACCTAAACCTGCAAGTTGTTGTTGAACTATCACATCTGTAAGCTGATCTATTGGATCGGTTTTTGTTAGATAGTTTTCTAATGCCTTGTCTTGTGGTGTGAATGGTATTCCTTTTAATTTTTTCTCAGCAAGATAGGCTTTGTAATCAGCTACCGTTTTTTTCTTTTCCTCACCATAAATAGCTTGATATTTTTGTTGTGGTGAAAGTGCTTTTAAAAGTCTTTTTTGAGATTCAGGCATATCTAATTTATCAATCTCAGCATCAATTAAATTGTTTACCTCTTGAAGTTTTCTACTTTGAGATTCACCAAGAGCTAACTGTAATCTTTGTGGATCACCAGATAGTCTTGCTGTTTCAACGTTTAAAACATCGGCTAACTGTCTTAGTCCTTGCATTGCTTCTGCCATTATGCTGACCTCATTGGGGTGCTACCGCCACCACCAGAGCCACCGCCACTAAATATATTTTGGAAACCAGATTGCATAAATGGTTGGCTTAAAATATTAAGTGCGCTAGTGACACCTTCTAAACTAGATGGTTGATATGCAGATGTTTTGCCTGTGAGTTGCGGTTGTGCGCTAACACCTTGAGCTAATAAACCAAGTTGTTGTTGTGGATATGCCAATGCTCTTTGGAATTCTTGATAAGGAATATCCAAGGCTCTTTGTTGTAGAGCTTGTTGTTGAGTACCGATACCGCCCAACATACCTAATCTTCTTTGTTGTTCTGCGCTAATACCACCTAGTAAACCAGCACGAAACTCTCTGCCTGCTAATTGTCTAGCAATATCAGACTCAGCTGCTCTTTGTGCTTGTTCAAATCCTGTTTGTCTTAAACCTGCGGCTGTTCTTGCCATAACATCTGCAAACGGTCTTTGTGATTCTGCTTCTAAAATAGCTGATCGTGAACCACCAAAAGCACCTGCTCCTATTGCAACATCTTGTGCTTTTTGTCTTGCAATATCAGCCTGTCTTTGAATATCCGCCATAGTTGTATCTATGACTTGTTGTTGGAATGGTGATTGATAAGCCGAAATATCTGTACTTAATAAACTTGGTATTGGAGCTTCAGCTATACCTCTAATATCAGTTAGAGGATCATATTGCATCCCTGTTTCAAATAAACCACGGGTTGCTTCAAATGCTCTAAGTTGATCTGGAGAAAAACCTGCAACTCTTAACCCTGTGTAAGGTACAAAAGGCTGTGCGGCTATGCCTTTGGCTCTGCCGTACAAATCTTCATACAAAGCCATTTGTGCTGGATCGATTGTTTGCGAAACAGTTTGTTTGCCTGTGCCTGGATCAAGCAATGATTTAGCTGCTGCTGCGCTTCCAATTACTGCTGCTGTGGTTGCAAAACTCATTCTTTATTCCTTATTTGTTCAATTAAATTATCTATTTGTTTAGTATCAATCGTTAAAAATTCTTTTTCTTCAAAGTTTTTTGCGATAACTTCTTCTTCTACATCTTCTACATTTAACTTATCAGTACGGTGAACTGTTGTCCAAATACATTCTTCGTGAATATATAATAACCTTTTTGTACCTGAATAAGTAATTCCTTGATATGGAGCTTCTATAGTTTCCATACCATTTTCAGTAAAAACAGAGCATTTACCTTTCATAACAAAGAATGGGTGATTTTTAGCATGAATTTTAGTTGCTACAACCAACCCTTCTGGCATTGTAATCGATCTAATATATTGTCCATCTGTAAAATCGTGTGTGACATATCCTTCTTCATAACCTTGGATAGCCGCAAGATTTTTGTCTTGGTCTGTTTTTGTAGAAAAATCGCTTAATGCCGCTTCAAACTCTTTTACTTTGTTCCGAAACTTTAATTTATTTTCTTTTTCTTGTAAAAAACTAGAAATTTCTTTTTCTGTAATGTTTTGTCCTATTTTTACTACAGATGAACCCATTAAAATATACTCCTGTTTTTTATATTTTATGTCCTATTTTATATTCAATACTCTTTAATGTATAGGAATCTTGCTGTTTGCTAGCTTTCGCTACAATATTAGTCGCCTTTTCCATATTCAACGATGCTCATAATTACACTTAATTTGTTTGCATGAGAAGCTGTGCAATTTATAATTTCTCCTGCTGTTAATATTAAACTTCTTGTTAATAATTC
>Ga0194000_1000036_pt1 | contig 14362 bp, 10 predicted proteins | sample FLT_67_MG_FD_140346 | JGI IMG/M metagenome (GOLD analysis project Ga0194000, IMG submission 140346) | Sediment microbial communities from the Broadkill River, Lewes, Delaware, United States - FLT_6-7_MG | ecosystem: Environmental > Aquatic > Freshwater > River > Sediment | place: USA: Delaware... | reverse complement strand
GAACGGTTCTGAGTTCCAGCTTACAGCTGATGATCAGTACAGCATCCGCCAAAACAAGATTGGCTGGTTCGGTGGTATTGAAGAGGGTCGTATGGTTCTTGACAATCGCGCCCTTGCTGGTATCATTTGTAACGGACTGTAATAGTCAAAACAAAAAATTTAAAGGTCATCCTTAACAGGATGGCCTTTTTTTGTGTAAATATTAGATATTAAACGTATTATAATAATATGGAAGAAGAAAACTCAAATAAAATAGATGTATCTTATGGTGTTGAAAAACCAGAAGAGAGCGCAGAATTAAACGCTAAAGAGGCCGATGATAATACGGTTGTCAATGATAAGGTCAAGAAAAAATCAAGCAAAAATAAATCTTCTAAGTCAAAGAAGGCTAAAGATGTCGCTTCCTCAAAAGAAGAAAAGCCTAAAAAGAAGGTTTCTCTTTTAGACCAGATAGAGAAAATGAAAGCAAATGGAGATGTTAATTCTCCAGAGTTTAGAAGTAAAATAGCTGAGTTAGAGGTGGTTCTTGGTATAGATGAAATAAGCATGTTTGGCACAAACGAGCTTGATGTATTCGAAGATAAACTGAAATCAATGACTTATGCAGATATGAAAGATATGGCCTATACAGTTGGTTTGAATCCATTCATGCCACATCAAAGGATGAAAACTGCATTGCTTCAACACTTTAAGGATACTAATAAAAATAACATGAGAAATGTTATGCCTGGACCAGCAAATTCAATAGAGCTTGATCCAGACAATCCAAAACACGCAGAAGCCCTCAAGATATTAGGAGAAATTTAAATGGCGCTGCTAAATGATTTAGCTAAAGAAATAATGGAATGTGAGTTTGATAATGATTCAGACTTAAACACAATCCAATCAATAGAGTGTTGGCTCGAGTCAAACCTTGGTATGCTTAATACTTTGATAGACACACAATATTGCCTAGAAAGCTCAGAATTGGATTCTGAGGCGCAAGCTATATACAAACAGATGTACTTGCACCACTACTACTCCAAGAAGGCTAGAGCCGCTCTACGTGGCGTTATGGCATGTCCAAGCTCTTCTGATTCAGGGTCTCAAGATATTTTATCTCTAAAAGATGGAGAAAGTAGGGTTTCTTTCATGAATAAGAATGAAACCGCTAAAGCTATAAGAGGGTTAGCGAATGACGCTAAGGAAAGTATAAATTATCTTGTAGCTAAATATAACATTTATCAATCAGAGCCTAGGCAAGTTGGAGGTATAGAAGCGGCTGACTAATTTTTTGTTTATGTATTGTTTGCGTTTGTAAAACGAAAAACCCCGCCGAAAGGCGGGGTTTTTTATGATTGTATGTTTTTGGCTTTGCAGATTATCCAAATGCCTGTCTTGTCTTGGCTGCTGCATCACAGATGATGCCTTGACTTGTGTCGTTAACACCTCCAAGCTGAACTCCAAATGTTAAATCTACAGTTTTATTTGATCCTATGCTGGATGAAAAGCTTTCTGAATCAAGAGTTGCTCCTTTTAAGGTCCACTTGATTGCACTTGGGCCTTCGCATGTATTAACGATGATCTCAACCTCTTTGCCTCCAGCCTCTCCACAACCAGCAATGATTTTAGAAAGGTTACCAGCTTGAACTGTATTAAGAACAGCGTTAACTGTAAGGGTAGCATTTGCTGGGAAATCAACAACCCTTGCAAATGGGAACTTAGAACCAACTTTTTCAATTGCAGTTCTTGAAAGAGGAACGGAAAGAGAGGCGCTCTGTACGTGGAATCCACCTGCACCACTAATATCTGTAAGTGTTCCTGATTCCGCTTCTCCGCCATCAAATCCTGGGAAGTTCAATGTTATGTCGCCAGGTCTCAGTGCTGTTGGTCCATTGTCTCCAGTGTTTCTAGGTGTTCTAATTGAAGGAGTAGCGTTAATAACTGTTCCTGCAGCTGGGTCAATCGCTGGAAGGGAACCAGAAATTCCATATGAAGATGGTAAGGTTCCAGTGACTGTTCCGTTAATTGAGTTTATGTTGGAAGCTTCAAATGTAACAGTTGCAGTTGGGATAGCCCCTACAGATAAATCAACTGTATAATCACTAAGGAAAGCGTTTCCAATTCCAATTAAACTGTATGAATCGTTTTGGCGAAGGTCTACAGAATCGATACCCTCGTTAGATGTTACAATATAGAAGTTTCTTCCGCTTGATGTTTCTAGGTGTCCAGAAGCAAACTGTGCTTGAGCACTTACATCAAAACCAACCGCTTTTTCGTTAAGTCCATCACCAAGATAATATGAATAATCAAAATTAACTGTTGGTGGCTCAAGAACCAAAGAGTCGATTCTTGCTAGGTTTCCGTATTGGTTTACGTCCTGTCTATTAATGGTAAAACCATAGTTTGCACTTTGAACTCTAATAAGTTCAGCGTGATCTCCTGTGACTTCAGAATTCAGAGCTTTACTTACATAAAGAGATTCTGATTGATAAATTACTCTATTTCGTGATGTTGCCATGTCTATTTTATATTAAATGTTTTGAGTTTCTTGTTTTTATTCCCAAGGGAGCTTGGTATCATTACTGCCACTGAAGAATATTCCCTTTTCAAGGTCTCTGATTCCACCAATTTGTGTTGAGAAGGTAAGATCAACACTCTTATTAGAACCAATGCTTGATGAAAAACTCTCAGAATCAAGGGTTGCACCCTTCATTGTTACAAGCAATCCTAGGTCGGTTCCACCGCACTCGTTAAGGCCTATAGAAACAGTTTTAAGTCCTTGACCTCCGCAACCAGAAATAAGATCTGCAAGGTTTTGAGAGACCGCCGTGTTAACAAAAGCATTAACTGTTAATGTTGCGTTAACAGGGAAATCAACAACCCTTGCAAATGGGAATTTGGAACCAAGTCTTTCGATTGGGGTTCTTGAAAGAGGTAGAGACAGAGAAGCGCTCTGTACGTGAATACCGCTTGTTCCACCAATTGTACTAAGAGCGGTTCCGTTGAAGGCTTCAAGATTCAGCTGGATGTCTCCTGGGCGAAGAGCTGTAAGCTCGTCTTTACCATCAGAAAGATAGTCTCCAGAGTGAGAGTTTCCAGTAGCATAAGGAATGTTAACATTCAAGAATGTTGCATCGGTATCACTAAGTGAAGTTCCTGCAGTTGGCTCAACCGCTGGAGAAGAAATTCCAGTATAGCTTTTTGTTGCTGAATCTCCATCAATTGTAGTATCAGAAATAATATTCGAAGCTTCAAAAGTTACACTCGCGGTAGGAAGAGATCCGACAGCAAGATCAAGAGTATAATCACTTAAAAATGCATTTCCAACTCCGATGAGTTGATGTTGTGTTGCTCCGTTGGTTCTGTCTAGGTTGGCGTCAAATCCATCGTCGACAGTTAAAATGTAAAAGTTTTGTCCACTTCCTCCAGCAAGAGAACCAGAAGCAAACTGAGCTTCAGCTGGGTTGTTTGTGTTCGTTACGGAAAAGCCTAAAGCTCTTTCGTTGTAGCCGTTAGTCGGATAATAACTAATGTCAAAGTTAACCGTAGGTGGTTCGAGAACCAGGGAGTCGATTCTTGCGAGGTTTCCATATTGGTTTACGTCTTGACGATTAATTGTGAATCCGTAATTAGCGCTTTGTACTCTGAATAACTGAGAGTGGTCTGATAGATCTTTCGAATTATATTCTTTACTAGCGAAAAGCGCCTCTGATTGATAAATTACTCTATTTCGTGATGTTGCCATAGCATTATTATTTAAAATGTTTACAGTTGTTTTGTAATATTGTGAAATTTATTGATGTCTAAATCTGTGTTGTTGAATTTCAAAGTCAATAAAACCTACAAATATGTCATTTGATAACGATTTTCTTGCTCTATCAGTTAGTTTAGACGTTACAACGTCGTTCACATACAAACCATTACACTTATTATCTTTATTTGAGATGTTTTTATAATCATAAAAACCAGTTTTAAGATCATTAAATTCATTATACGGATGTTCTTCCATGCTTGCTATTGTTATGTTCTCGTTTCTTGAATCAGCAAATATAGATAAAACACCATCTAAAAGATAACTATCTTCAGACATTACTGTAGCAACTATTTTGGTTGTAGTCTCTTCCATACCCCCGAAAGCAAAACCTTCGTTTTTAGACATAGATGTATTAAAAAACACTGCGGGTATAACCTGATCATATGGTTGAATATATGTTTCTGGCTTGGAATAAACTCTTGAGTTTATTTCGTATTTGTTTTCTATTATAAGGTCTTCTTCGGTTTCGTTTGTAAAGTACAAATTGAAATCCTTAACTGCAAAATCTGCAGTTATCTCTAAGTTTTCTTTACTTGTTTCCATTAAAACCCTACCGTTTTCAAAGTCTATAGCAACTCCATCTCTGCCGCTGATGCTTGTATTGTATTCACCAGAAGGTGTGTTCCCTACGGTTATGCTGCTTGGTATTATTGCTCCATTTATAGAAGAATCACAAACCCACTGTTTAAATGGACTGCCGTAAGCTTTATAGTTTGGGTCAAGTCGATCATCCTTATAATACTCTAAAGATACGCCAGTATGATTGGTGTAAGCCTCGCCTTTTTCTAGGAGGTAATTATCAAACCAAAGCATAAAAGAGTTTGTTATTTTGTGGTGATATTGTTCAATCATAGTATTTTTTTAAATTTGTTTTTATATTTTTTAATCAAAGAAGAAATGTAGGGCGTTTTTTTAAAACTTTGTGATCTTATTTTGTTTCTGTTTTGCTGTATCGCTTCTCCAGATCTACTTGATCTTGATCCTTTGTTTAGAAGATAGCCTAATCCAGATATACCACTTTCAATCCCCTTGGCCCAGCTTCTTCCTTGCGCCCACGGCATAGGAGTTGCTCTAAATACATCTTCAGAAGTTGGTATTGTTATATCAAAACCGTCTTTTGTTTGTTTATAGTTGGTAGACTCTAATATTTCAAGTATCGGTTTTATTGGGTTTTCTGTAGATGGGAAGCCTATGAAAGCAAAAAGGTTTGTAACCTGATTAAGGGTACCGCTTACCCTTTGACTTTTGTTGTTTGGCCCAGCTAATATTTCTATAGTAACTGGATGAGATAAAAATTCCGTTATCATTTCTTGTTTTATCTCTTTAAATTCTTTATCAAACCTTCGCTTAAGGTCTCTTTTGTTTGCTTCTAGAGATCTTTTTGCTATATCGTTTTGTACTCTTTTTGATATTTTAGCCATTATTCTTCTGATTCATCCAATGGAAAAAGGTAGAAGCTGTAAAATAAATTACCAGTTAGTCCAAAAGGGGCTCCGTCAGTCTTGATGCTAAATTTTCTTCCGTCAAACTCTACCCTTCTAGCTTCTTGTATAAAATCAAAGCCGTCTTTTTTTACAAAAATTTTAACAGAACCTTTTGGCATAATAATTTTAACTTGACTAGTTTCATTGTTAAATAACTCTTCTTCCGCTTTTACATAGTAAATTCTTGCGTCGAATGTTTCCGATAAGGTTTCATATTCTACACTATCCCTTTTGCCAACATTGTTTCTTCCGTAAACAGCGTTGTATTTAGGGTCATGAGCTATAAGAACCTTTGTTCCGTTTTTATAAACGGTTATATCTTTTGCGAAAGTTTCATGTAATTTATTATGTAAACTTTCAATTTTTGATATTTGAGATGAAGATAAAAAACCTGCCATATTGAAAAATACACTTTTTTTCTTATTATAATACAGGGCAAAGGTTATGAATGCTAAAAAAATTTTAAATAATACATCCTATAAGGAGATTTCAAGTCTGTTTAAGTTAATGTTAATGTTAGTTGAAGACATGAAAAATGATCATGATTTTCATTATAATAAACTTTATAACGAAATACCAGAAAAGTACCACTCAGTAATAAAAACGGCAGATCACTTCACACCAGATAAACTTTCGTGGATAAGGAAAAGAATATTAGATTATGGTAACGAATCAGTAAGAAATATGGAAAAAGAAATTGAAAATTATCAAGTTTCATTTAAATTTAAATAAGGACTATGGAAAATAAAGTATTATACCAGTTCACACTGGATAAAGAAGAGGAAAAAGTTGTAGAATCAACCAGAAAAAATAAAAAAACTGGGGAGGAAACTATAACAAAAAAAACTGTAACCGAAAAAACTCCAGTAGAGTTGCAGATTTTAAGGCCTACAAGAAGGCAGTTGGAAGAGGCAGAGCTTGAATTTTCTGTCGAAATGAGCAGGTGTGTCAAGAAGGGAATTTTGACTAAAGCTATGCTCGCTAAAAAATATAGCGACACAGGAGGACTGTTTAGCGAAGAAGATGCGACAGATTACGCCGAATTTTATAAGGAAGCATTGGATTTGCAAAATGAATACATGAGGCTAGAAACTGTTAAAAGAAAAACAAAAGAGCAAAAAGAAAAGCTCGAAGATGTGAGATCCAAGATGGCTATAAACAGAAAGAATATTGTTGATTTTGAATCAAACTTTCAGTCTCTTTTCGATCACACAGCAGACGTTAAAGCGCAAAACAAAATACTTCTTTGGTACTGTTTGAATCTGACTTATATTTATGATGATGCCTCTGATAAATTTGTCCAATATTTTAAAGGTGATGATTTAGATGAAAAAACCGATTATTACTACGGCTTAGAAGAAAGCGAAGATGATTTTTATTTTCAATTAATTAAAAAGGTATCTACAGTTATAGCTTTCTGGTTTTTTAACCAAGCCTCTTCTCAGGAAGAGTTTGAAGAAATTATAAGTAAGGCTGAAAAAGGAGAGCTGTGAATGAAGAGTTTTTCATTTCTCTTGTAGGTGAAATATTCCAAGGGTATAGTGAATTTGATTTCGAAGGAAATCAACTTTATTTAAAGCACTTATGTATTAAAGATCAAGCTTATATAAATATATATTACGAAAAGTATAAAAAGATAGCCATTAAAAAAGGTCTTCCTGAAGAAAAAAAAGCGCTGGAAGACATGAAAAAGGATGGAATGTGGTCTGACGAAGATGATTTAAAGATAGAGGAGCTTAAATCTCAAATAAAAAATCTGCAAGACACAAAAAAAAGCGTTTTCCTTAGGTCGGCTCAAGAAAAAATTAAATCAGACTTAGCCTCTAAAGAGTCTGAATATTATATACTACTTGCCAAAAGAAAAGAGATTGTAGGCAAAACAGCGGAAGACTACGCATCTTCAATGTCTTCTTTCGAAATGATAAGGTTTTTTGTTTTTAAGGATAAACAGTTAAAACAACACGCTTTCGACGAAGACGAATTTGATAGGATGTCTGATGAGTCCTTGCTGGCTTTGAAAAAAAAACAAGATGATATAAGTGATAAATTTAATGAGTTAAATATACAAAAATCATCTCTTAGACCATTTTTTAGTATGTATCTGTCTTATTGTGAAGATGCTTATGGTTTTTATGGCAGACCGATGTGCGATCTTTCTGTTTACCAAGTTAAGCTGGTTTTGTTCGGAAGAATATTTCAAAGTATATTCCAGTACACAGAAGATATACCAGACGCAATAAGAGAAGACCCAGAAAAATTATTAGCTTTTTCTGAAGCAAAAAGCAATAAAAACAGTAATAAAAAAAATAAGCCCTTCATAGATGAAAATGCTGCTGGCTCTACGGTTTTTGGCGGCAAAAAAGGAGACCTTGATGAAATGGGTGGGGACGTTGAAGGTGTTTCTTTATCTGAAGAAATTAAAAAAGCTGGAGGTAAATTGAATATGGAGCAAATGATGAAATTGTCTGGTCAATAACTATAAAAAGTGTGTATTTAACGTTAAAGGATAAAAGGTTATGCCAGAGTCTATAAACGTAAATATTAACGCCAAACTAGGAAATGCGACTCAGCTTGAGAGACAAGTTAGCAATGTAGCAAGAAGAGCTGGTAAAAATTTTAATTTAGATTTAGGTGCTAGAGCAGCTGACATAAATAAATTATCTCAGCCCTTAGGAAGGATAACTGGGCAAGCTGATGAATTTACAAAATCTATAGAAGCATCTAATGCTAGGGTTATTGCCTTTGGAGCTTCTGTTGGGGTTATTAATGCCGTAGTAAAATCCTTTCAAAATTTAGTAGCTGTTACTATTGATGTAGAAGCTCAATTATCAAAGATAAATTCTATACTAAATGTTAATTCATCTCAGTTAGATGTTTTCAAAAATCAAATATTTGATATTGCTAGAAATACTGGACAAACATTTGACACTGTAGCTGAAGCCGCACTAGAGCTTTCTAGACAGGGTTTAAGCGCTACAGAAATTACCAAAAGATTAAACGACTCTCTAATACTTGCTAGGCTTTCTGGTTTAAGTGCAGCAGAGTCTGTTGCTGGATTAACTGCTGCTGTAAACAGTTTTTCAGAATCTGGGTTAACAACCAGCGAAGTGTTAAACAAAATCAGTAACGCTGCAAACCAATTCGCTGTATCAGAAAGAGATCTTATTGAAGGTTTTAAGCGTTCAGCTTCGGTTGCTCAACAGGCTGGAGTTAGTATTGATGAGTTAGGAGGAATTATTACCGCAGTCCAGCAAAGGACCGCTCGAGGTGGGGCTGTTATTGGTAACTCCTTTAAAACAATTTTTACTCGTATTGGACGAGCTGAAAACCTTGAGCTTTTAAGAAGTTTGGGTGTGGAGATAAGCAGGGTTGAGGGTGGTATTTTGCCAGCGACAAAACTTATTGAAAATCTAGCCAAAAAACTTAACGAGCTTAGTGATGTAGAGGTAAGGTCTGTAACTGAAAAGATTGGTGGAGGTTTCCAGATTGCGCCATTATTGGCCGCTTTATCAGATTATAATAGTGAATCGTCTATAGCTGTAGCAGCTACCGAAGCTTTTGCTAATGCTACTGATGAAGCTTACAAGAAAAACATAATATTAAATCAAACTTTATCCGCTGGAATTAATATAACCAGGATAAGTATAGAGGAACTGGCTAATGCTTTAGGTGAGCTTGGAGTGTTGGATCCATTCAAAGAACTTTTATCTGGACTTACTGGTTTTATTGATGGAATAAGAAATGTAGTTCAGGGAATAAATGCTAGTGACTTCTTTGGCCCATTATTTAGTGGTTTGAGTGAGTCTCTTATAAAAATAGGTATAGCTGCCTTTGGAGCTGTTTTAGTTGTTCTTAGTACTAGGTTAGCAAAATTTGGAGTTGATAGTTTTAAAACTTTTGTTGGTTTAAATAAAGGCGCTAAAGAATTAGAAGCGGCTCAACAAAATATAATATCAAGCCTACTTAAGGATAGAGATCTTAGGGAGCAAATATTAAAGATAAACAATTCAAATCTTTCAGAGGAGCAAAAAAGACTTAAGCAAACTCAAGAGTTCACTGATGCTTTAAAAATTCAACTTAGAAGTCTTCAAGAGATACAAAAAGTTGCAAAAAATATTGCACCTGGCGCTTTAAACGTTGCCAGAAGAGCTGCGGGAGGATCATCAAACGTTGGGAGATCTGCTGATGGTTTTTTACCTATAGGAGCGGAAAAGAGAGATATACAAAAAGGTGTCGGCGGAGCGCCAAGAAATGCCAAACCTGTAATTATAGAGGATTTTAATTTTGGAGGTGGTAAAAAGGGTACGATGGTCGCTAATGATAGTGAGTTTATAGTACCTAATTTTGCTGGTGGTGGTGACGCTATATTCAATAGAAACATGGCTGGTTCTGCGGGATTGCCAAGTGGTGCTAAAGCTATAAACGCAGCTAAAGGTTACATTCCTAACTTTGTTCAAGAAGAAGACTTGAGTAAGTTTTTCAATCAAGACGACCCAACCAGATTATCTTCAAATGGCACAAAAACTCTTAAAGCTGGACGTCTTAATCTAAGTGATACTGAGTTTGAAGAGGGTATAAGAAATCTTGATTCAGACATCGCCCAAACTGCTAGAAACAATAGAGCTAAAGCATTAGCCATACAAAAAAGACTAGAACAAGGTGGTCCAGTTAAGAAAATTGGTTTCTTTGCTAATGCAAATAAAGGTGGTGGCGGTTTTATAATGCTTGTCCCAGAAGCTAGAGGATACGATCCAGACGGAGCAGACAAAAGATTTAATTCCCCAAGAAAAAAAGCTAGTCGAAAAAGGCTGGTGGATTTTTTTGAGGGAGGTACAGCTGGAATTAGCAGCAGCATAAGAAAAGAAAAAGGTAAGGACGGAAGAGATTTTAGTGCTTTAATCGGTCTAGACGAGGCTTTAACACAAGGTCTTGAAGATGGCTTAAAACAAGCTATAAACGGTGTAACCTCACTTATTGAGCCAGATATAGAAGTTGGAAATATTAGTGGAAAGAGTATAGTTGATGAGCTAGAAAAAGGTGGCGCTGGAGCTTTTGGTGCATTGAGGGGCGCTGCTTTCGAAAAAATAATAAGTGCAGCTGTTGGTTCTTTATCTGATGGAGGCTCAGAATTAGATATTAACTTTGATAAGGGCTCAGACGGAAAAGGAAGAAGCAAAAGGGAGGCTCTAGAATTAATATTTAACATACCTAAAAACAGATTCAAAAGAGGTGATTTTAAAAATTCATTAAACAGGAATTTAACAGAAAAATACATAACACAGGTTTTAGATAGTCCTTATAAAGGGGTTATAGGTGAAGAGGGGGCATTGACAGGTGCAGACATCGTTGGTAAAAAAAGCCCACTTACTAATGCGCCAGCAAAAAAGAAAAAGAATGCATCTTTAGGTTATGTTCCGAATTTTGCAATGACCCCTCTTGAAGATGCTATTCAAAGAGAAAGACAAGCTGGAGTTCCAATCAATCAAATCAGGATAAATCAAAGCGGTAGACTACGCAACAGTCAAAACCCAGATGGTCTTGCTGTAACTAATACTAGAGATGAGCCTACTGGTGCCATACCACAAAATGCAGCCAAAGGCTTTGTTCCTAATTTCATAGGCGAAAGTACAGAAGCAAGAAATGAAAGACTGAAAAAGCAACAAGAAACTGTTGGAAGCAGTACAGAATCAAAAAATTTAGAAAAAGCTCAAAAAGATGGTGTTGCAAGCTTCTTGGCTATTAGTACAGCGGCCTTTACTGCTGGAACCGTTTTGGATAATTTTGCCGAATCAACAACGGGAGTAGTTAAAAATGTTGCTGAATTTGGGTCTAGTTTAACTGGGTTGGTTTTGACTATACAAGGATTGCAACAGTTTGGACTCGATCAAAAAAGCTTAGGTAGAGAACAGACAGAAACAATTGGTCAATTCTCAAAAAGATTTGGAGAGCAAACAACCGAAAAAGCTACTAAGTTTTTTGAAAATCAGGGCGTTAAAGGAAAACAATCCAGAGGACTTGGAAAGGTATTAAGTTTGTTTGGTAAGTTTTCTGGTGGATTAGGTAAAACTGTTGGTTTCTTTTCTAGATTGGTTCCTTTCATAGGTCCAATTATCACTGGTTTCCAGGGTATTGCAGCCCTTGGTAAACTTTTTGGTTTCGATCTTGTGGGGACGCTTGGAAAAGGATTCACAAAACTAGCTGAAAAAATAGGTTTGATTGATTCGCCAGCTGAAAAAGCAGCTAAGTCCTTAGGGGATTTCAGCAAGAGCTTAAATGATTCTTTACTTCAAGGCAAGGGCGGTCAAAACATATTGGCTCAAACAGGAATACAAGCTGTTACAGAGGCCAGAAAACTGGAATTAAAAAGTCAAGGTATAGATGTATCGGGTAAAAGCGATCAAGAAATAAGAAGCGAGGCTTTTGAAAAAATAGCTAGAACCTCTGGCGGGTTACAATTGGATATTTCTGGAGGATTAGATGAAAATGCTACCAAAGAACTAGCCGAGGTTACAAACGCTAATATAACAAAACAATTATTAAATTTTGCAGACGACTTGACATTATCTACAGCTGATTTAACAAAACAGTCTGAAGTAAAAAGAATTATAGAAGAATTAAGGGGTGGACAATTTTCATCGCAAATACAAGAAATTGAGTCTTTATCTAAAAGTTTATTTGAAGCTCAAAAATCAGGAGCTAGTGGAGAAGAGGTTAAAAAGATCGCCATAGAAAGAAAGAAGGTTGTTGACTCTATCCTTAAAGCTCAAAAAGCTGAAAGGGATGCCGTAGAGGATATTAAGAAGCTCAGAAGCGATGTTTTAAAAATACAAATAGAGGAATCTAAAAAACAAAACGAAATATTATCGACCCTTAGATCAAGAAAAGAATTTGAATTAGAAATTCAAAGAATTGCTCTTGATGGACAAAAAAGTAAAAAAATAGAACTTGATTTAGAGCTAAAAAGATTACAGGCACAAAGAGAGGGGCAAAAAAACCTCAGGAACACTTTAACCGAAGGTATTCTTTCAGACAGAAGGGTTAAACAGGTCCTTGAAGGCGACGAGCAAGGCAAAATAAATATAGATAAGTTTAAGGTTATACTTGGTACTATAGAGCAGATAAACAGTTTGAATATAGATGCTAGTAGATTTGCCGAAGATTATGCTCAGACATTATTAAAAGCATTAACAGCTATTACTGGTAATGAAGAAGTTGCTCAGAATTTGGTTGAAAAATTAACCGCACAAGTTTCCGCTCAAGATAAAAGCTTGAAGCTTCAAATAGCAGCTAAAGAGTTAACAGAACGACAAAATTTAGTTTTAAAAGACCAGGCTGATATCAGAAAAGAAATTTTAAAAGCTCAAGAAGCAGAAATCAGAAATCAGAATGAGATAGTAAAAGCTAGATTTGACGCTGCAACTAAAGATATTGATAGAGGCAACAGAAGGCTTGATGTTGTTTTTGGAGGTGGAGAGCCCCCGTCTGTATTAGAGGCTATTAAATCAATAAGAGAAAGAGATAAGGAGTCTATAGGTATACAAAGAAAATCTTTTGAGAGATTAGAAAAAGTACAGTCAGACTTTTTAAGTATAGCTAGGGATGTAGGCATATCTGATCAAGGAGATGTTTTAAGTCTTATAAGATCAATAACTGACGTAGATCAATCTGGTCAACCAACAACAACACCAGAAAGAGTAAATGAAATAGCTTCTGCACTAAACAAAGCTACAGAAGAACAAAGGAAAAAAACTATCGAAGCAGCCGATAAAGCCGCTAATAGAAGGGATTCTATATTAAACCAAGAATCAACAAACGCTAAAACATTTGAAACAGCGATAGGGAAATTATTATCATTTTTAGATAAGTCTGAAAAAGAAAAAATTAAAAATTCGCCAGAAGCTAAAGCTCGCGCAAGCAGGTTTAGAGATGATGCTCAACGAGCTGCACTTGCTCAAGAAGCAAAGAGGTTTGAAATATTAGACAAAAAGAAGCGGGTTGAAAGCTTAGAAAAAGATAATATTGTTGCTAATACGGGTAGTTTGCTGCCAGGACTTGGGCCGCTTCCTGTAAACAATGCAACTTCTTCACTGTTAGATAAGGAGAGAAAAGAGTTAGCGAAACTAGAAAAAGAATTTGAATCCCTTAAGAAGGTAACAGAAGTTTATAAAAAGGGTCTGCAAGAAACGATATCTATTGAAGAAGCAAGGAGTTCTTTAATAGCTAGGGAAATAGCGCAAGGATCGTTTGGTGTTAGTGATCAAAGAGAAGCTCAAAAACAAGGCCAAGAGATTGCTTTGAGGGTCCAAAAATCTAAAGATGCATTAAAAGAATTTGATAAAGTTATTAAACTTTTCGTTGGTGGCGTTACCAGAGAAGAAAAGAAGTTGGCAGCTTCAATACTCGGAGGGGAGACAGTGAGAGGAGGAGAGGCCAATAAAACAAGGTCAAGAGATATAAATTTTGCAGAAGCAAGGGGGGGATCAACGCTAGATAGAATACAAAGCTTAAGAGTAACGGAGCAAAAAGAGCTAGAAAAACTTACAGAAGAGCTTGACAAAGCTAGAGATGCTATAGCCTTTTTTAGACAAGAAGCTTCAGGAGGCTTAACTACAACTGGTGCTGCACCTGCAGGAGAAAATACTCAATCTAATGTTAGTCAATCAAGCTCTATAGGAAGAACCGTTCAGGGTATTGCTACATCAATGATTGATAATTTTTCTCGTCTAAATAGGGCCTCAGAAGAACTTACAACCAGAATATCTGTTTTAGATTCTATAATAAATAATACGGAGTCTACAGACACTCAGATAGAAAAAGCAAAAGTCGAAAAGGAAGAGTTGGAGCAAAAGAAAAAAGCATTACAGGCTCAACAAAATCAAAATGAAGAAGTCAATACCGTTACAGAATCATTAAAAAGCTTTAATGGCATATTAGATTTCATTAAGAAAGCTTTTGAAAAAATAAAGAACGCTTTCAGATCTTTTCTTGGCTTACGTGAGACACCTGCAGAGCAACCAGCAAACGCCTTAAGCCCACAACAAGGACAGCCTTTTGACAGCAGAACAGGGGAAAGACTACAGAG
>Ga0194000_1000034_pt1 | contig 15496 bp, 12 predicted proteins | sample FLT_67_MG_FD_140346 | JGI IMG/M metagenome (GOLD analysis project Ga0194000, IMG submission 140346) | Sediment microbial communities from the Broadkill River, Lewes, Delaware, United States - FLT_6-7_MG | ecosystem: Environmental > Aquatic > Freshwater > River > Sediment | place: USA: Delaware... | reverse complement strand
CCTGGTAGTGCACCAATATAAGTTCTTCTATGACCCCTGATTTCAGACTCATCCTTAACCCCACCAAGTGCTATCTTCACAAACTTTTTATTTAATGCTTCAGCAATACCTGTTGCCAGCGATGTTTTACCAACACCTGGAGGACCAACTAAACATAGAATCGTTTGCGGATTCTTACCAGTAGCAATCTTAACAGCTAAATACTCAAGTATCCTTTCTTTTACTTTTTCTAGTCCATAATGTCCATCATTTAGAACCTTTTCAGCATTCTTGATATCATCATTATCTTTTGTGCTTTCCGTCCAAGGAAGATCAACCAAAAAATCTAGATAGGTTCTTATTACCCCACTTTCAGCAGAGTTAGACGGGATTGACTCGTATCTACTTAATTCATTTAGAGCTTTCTCTTCAATATGTTTAGGCATACCCTTTTCAAGGATCTTAGTACGTAATTGATCTATTTCAGTCTCTTTTTTTGCCTTGTCGCCTAACTCATTTTGAATTATGCGCATTTTTTCCCTTAGATAATATTCTTTTTGGTTTTCATCAATACTCTCTTTTACTTGCTTATTAATATCTACTTCTAGTTGTCTTAAGTACTTTTCTTTCTCAATATCTTTTAATGCACTTTGTAATCTCTCATTAATATTTGGATTTATTAAATACTTAATTTTTTCTGATTCATGTACTTTTAAGTTGAAAGCGACTACATTTGCAAGTTTCTCAGAGGTTACTCCAGACTGAATGGCTTGAAGCACTGCTTTACTATTCATAAAAATATCGTCAGCACTATCAACAACTTCATTAACAATCATTCTAATCAATGCAATTTCTTGATCTACATCAACTTGAATAGCAGGTAATGATTCAACAAGCACACTAAAATATGGATCCTCACTCACGAAATACTTGACCTTCGCTCGCATTTCTCCTTTGATTTTTACTTTGTAATTACCATTAGGTAATTTAATTTTCATTGTGACTTTACCAATAACTGAAGTATCATATACATCGGTCTGCTTTGGATTCTCAGTTAATGGACTTTTTTGGATTAGTAAAACAATTTGGTTATTCTGCTTCTCCGCTTCAAGTAATGCTTTAATACTAAACTCTCTACCTACTTCAAGACGAATATCATTATCAGGTAAGGCTACCAATCCTCTAATTGCCATTGCTGGCAAAGCTTTTTCATAAACATTTTCATTTTGCATAATTTCACCTTCATTCTAAAGTATTAGTTTCTACTTCTAATACACTTAATTATATCACACTTGTATATGCTGATACGCAATATACACTGAAAAACACAACTTGCGTTGTGTTTTATTCTTTTTGAGAATTCTCAACTAAATAATCAACAGCAAGCTGAGTCATAAGTTGTGGTTTCAGCATCTCTTCTGGAAGCATTTTTTTAAGCTCTTTAACTTCCATATTGTATTGCTTTGACAACAACTCATATGTTTCATTATATTTTTCTTCAGATGGTACCAACTCTTCAACTTCACCTATTTTTGTTAAGACTAAATTATACTTAACACTCGATTCTGCTCTCGAACGAAGCTGCTTTTTATATTCATCGATATTTGTTCCATTTAGTTGTAAGAACATATCAAGTTCCATATTGTACTGTTTAGCTTGAGCTTCGGTATCCTTAATCATTCTATCAACTTCTGAATCAATCATTTCCTCGGGAATTTCAACTTTAGCATTATCACTTGCTTTTTGAACTACTGAATCAATAATACTATTTTTGTTTTGAGTTTCTTTTCTAGTTTTTATAGTTTCTTTTGTTTTCTTCTCAAAATCCTCTAGTGATTCGAAATCACCATCTAAATCCTTGATTAATTCTTCAGTTAATTCAGGAACTTGCGTAACTTTTATTTCATGTAATTTCACCTTAAACACTACTGGCTTACCTGCCAATTCCTCTGCTTGATACTCTTCAGGGAATGTTACTTCAACTTCTCTGTCCTCGCCAACTTTCATACCGATCATTTTTTCCTCAAATCCAGGAATAAACTGACCAGAACCTATTTTCAACGAGAAGTTTTCACCCTTACCACCTTCAAATGGTTCTCCATCCTTAAATCCTTCAAAATCAATTACTGATGTATCTCCATCTTCAAGTGTATCCAATTCCTTATTAACTAATTCAGTCTTTGATGCAAGAATTCTATTTACTTCTTCATCGTAATCTTTCTTAAGTACTCTAGTAGAAAGATGCTTAACTTTTAAGTTATTATATTCACCTAATTCAACATCGGGTCTAACTGCAACTTCAGCAGTATATGTAAAATCTTTGTCTTGTCCAATTGATTCAAACTCAAAATCAACTTTTGGCTGAGCTACTACATCAATATTTTCCTGCTCAATTGCTTTAGGATATGATTCAGTTATTGCGTAGTTAACAGCACCGTCGTATAATCTAGCAATTCCAAATTGCTTTTCGAATACGCTTCTAGGAACTTTCCCTTTTCTGAATCCTTTGATTTCGACCTTCTTAACTTCTTCATCAAATGCTAAATCTAGGCCTTTGTTAAAAATCTCTTTGTCTACAGTTATAGTTAATTTAACTTTACTTTTTTCTAGTTTTTCTACTTTTACTTTCATCTTTTCACTCCTTCAAACAGTATAAATATATCACATATTAAGAGAATTGCAACTAATACAGAATAAAATGACTGTTTAACAGTCATTTTTCAAATAACCATAACACTAAGACGTATATTCTTCTAGTAACGCAGTTATTGATTCGCTAACAGAAACATATCCATCTCCATTAGTGTTGTACTTATCATCATCAAATTTTGAACTTGTTGAATTTATTACGTACTCACCATTTTCAAATAAGATAAACGATGGAGTACCAGCATATTCATATAGTCCTTTTAAATATGTATCTTCAGCATAATAGTAATTCACATAATATACCTTTTCAATCCCATAATCCGGGGCAAACTCGTTGATATACCCCATACCAAACATACATGCTGGACATCTTTTGTCACTAAAGATAACAAATACTCTCTCTTCAGTATCCTTGATTTCCAATAACTCCTCGTATGTAACGGGTTCGTAAATATGATCAATTGGCAATTCATAATCTGTAGCCAGTTTATCTTTTTCATCTAGCCCAACATTGGCAAGTATTGTTCCACCAATTACAAACACTAAAAATAGTGCAATCAATATAATAACAGTTTTATTCTTCATTTTCTTACTCCCTTATTAACATTCCTAAAACTTCTGATAAAGTAGGATGTGCATAAATCATATCTCTATATTCCTCAAGTTTCTTACCTGAATGGATTATTGTTGCTATTTCATGAATTATAGTGCTAGCACTATAACCCATTATAGCTGCTCCAACAACAAACCCATCGCTTAAAATAATTTGAATGAAACCTTCAGTCTCATCCATAGCATTGGCTTTCCCATTTGCTGAATACATTGATTTCTTAATTTCAATGTTATCATACTTCTCTTGTGCCTGAGATCTAGTATAGCCAATTGATGCAATTTCAGGATATGTAAACACACAAGCTGGTGTATAGTTAAAATCAGTCAAGTTCGTCTTATTCAATATATGAGAAAGAACATAGTATGATTGATAAGTAGCTGTATGAGCTAACATCATTCCACCAATACAATCACCAACTGCATATACATTCTCTTCAGATGTCATAAAATGCTCATCAACCTCTATTCCATTGGCTGAGAATCTAATGTTTGTATTCTCAAGACCCAAATTATCAAAGTAAGGCTTACGTCCTACTGCCATTAGAATGTACTCTGCTTCAATGGAATAAGTTTCATCCTTGATATTGTAAATAGTCTTATTTCCGGAAATCTCTTTAACCTCAGCACTAGTTATAACATTAACACCTTGTTTCTTTAAAACACCCTTAAATCTCTTTGTAACATCCTCTTCAAACATTCCCAGCAAGTTCTTTTGATACTCAAGTACGGTAACATCGGAACCCAAGTAATTATAAATACTTGCAAGTTCTAGCCCAACAACTCCTCCTCCAATAACAGTTAGACTCTTAGGAACATTTTCAAGTTCTAATGCTTCTTTCGAGGTTATAACTGATTCACTATCAACTCCTGGAATTGGTAAAATACTTGCAGTCGATCCGGTTGCGATCAGAAAATAATCACCACTTATTAACTCATCCTCAACTTTTACAGTTTTAGAATCGACAAAAGACGCCTCACCATAAACAAATTTGATATTGTGTTTTTTTATTAAGAATTCAATTCCTTTTGCCAGTTTTGAAACAACATCATCTTTATTTTTAATAACATGCTTCATATTCACTGTGTATGATGATTCAATTCCTAACTTAGTACTTTTATCAAGAATTTTAGCAATCTCGGCAGAGCGATACAATGTTTTTGTAGGAATACAACCATAATTTAAGCATGTTCCACCTACTTTGTGTTTTTCAATCAAAGTTACATCTAATCCTTCTTTTGCAGCTTCAAAGGCCACTTCGTACCCACCTGGACCCGCACCAATAATAATCAATTTCTTCATTTTATTATTATTCCTCTTCCTAATTTACATACATCTTATTCTAACAAAAACACATCCAATAATAAAGTAATTAAGTAACAAAAAAAATGTCCTATTAACACTTTACAAACGATGCTTTATTAGTTAAAATAATAAAGCGTGAATGACATATGCCTCAGTAGCTCAGCTGGATAGAGCACCGCCCTTCTAAGGCGGGTGTCGGGAGTTCGAATCTCTCCTGGGGTGCCATATAATAGTAAAAGCAACTTGAGTTGCTTTTTTTTGTGAATTAAAGTGTTGGCAAAAAAAAGAGTATTGATTACTCAATACTCTTTTAAGTTTCTTTTACTCTTCGATGTAAACTCCAGTCCAGTCTACAGCACCTAATAATGATCTACTCCATCCCTTAACTTTAGAGTTAATGTAAATACTATCAGTATAGTGATAGATTGGCATAATTGGGAAGTCATTCATGAACATATCTTGAGCTTCATATAACTTCTCAAAGTGAGTAGCAGAATCAGGAGCACTCATAGATTCAGCTAACAATGCATCATATGCATCATTGTAGTAGTTAGGATCATTATAAGCATTATCGCTTGTAAAGATACTTAACATACCTGAAGGGTCAACGAAGTCAGTACCCCAACCACCACGAGCGATATCGAAGTTACCTTCTTTTCTCGTTGTTTGGAATACACCCCACTCTTGGTTTTGAAGTGTTACTTCAATACCTAAGTTATCTTTCCACATTTGTTGAACCATTTCAGCTACTAGCTTATGTCCTTCATTTGTGTTATAAAGAATAACTAAATCAGTTGGGAATCCGTCACCATTTGGATAACCAGCTTCAACCATTAAAGCTTTTGCTTCATCAAATGAACTATCATCTAATGCAACACCATAATCACCAGCAGTTTCAAAGAAATCTCTACCTAAGTGATCTTTCATTCCTGGAGGAACCATACCTGCAGCAGGTAATCTACCATCACCGAATGCGTCACAAATAGCGATTCTATCAATAGCTTTAACCATTGCTTCTCTCAACTTAACATTTTGTAAAATTTCATTGTCTAAGTTGAATGAGTAGTAATAAGTAGCTAATGCAGCAAATAAATGGAATTGTGGATCTTCAGCAATTAACTTAGGAATTTCCGCAGCTGGAACACCAGGGATAATGTCTAAGTCATTGTTTTGGAATGCAGCATATGCAGTATATTCAGAATCGATAAATCTACCGATAATCTTATCTACACCAACATTGTCAGCGTTCCAGTAATGTTCGTTCTTCTCAAGAATTAATCTGTCTCCAACTTCATAACTTACAAGTTTGTAAGCACCATTTGAAACAGCTAATTCAGGAGTTTTAGCCCATAAACCATCTTCTCCACCTTCAGCTTCTACTGATGCTTGGTGTAGTGGCATGAAGTGATAGAATGAAGTTAATGAAATAATGTAGTCTACTGGCTGAATTAATTCAACTACGAATGTGTAATCATCCGGCGCAGAGATTCCAACATCATCTAATGATTCTCCATTTGTTGCTTCTTCAGCACCTACAACACCAGTGTAGTGCCATAACCAGATGTACTCAGAGTTTGTATTTGGATCCATACCATGCTTCCAACCATAAACAAAGTCGTGAGCAGTTAATGGGTCTCCATTTGACCATTTAGACTCTCTTAAATGGAATGTAATAGTCATACCATCTTCAGAAACGTCCCAACTCTCAGCGATACCAGGGTATACAACACCTTCTTTTTCTCTTACTAAACCTTCAAATGTGTTGTTAATAACATCTCCACCGTCACTAGCACCATTTAATGATGGGTCTAATGTCTTAGGATCAGCACCAATGTTCCATTTAAGTACAACTTCTTCAGCAGTAGCTGGATCGTCTGTACCAGGATCATCTGTACCAGGAGTATCTTCCGTATCATCACCACAAGCAACTAGTGAAAATACTAATGTTAAACTTAATAATAAAGCTAATAATTTTTTCATACTCTTCTCCTCTTAATTTTTTAATACTTATACTAAGCATTGATTTATTTTACAAGTTTTTTACTCAATAGTCAAGTGTGTGGAACCGCAAAAAACCGCATAATGTTCGCAAAAAAAAGGCATAACTAAGTATAAATTACGCCTTTAAAAGATAACTTATAAATTATTGATTTTTTCTACAAAATGGCATGCAATGAAATGATCCGTCTTAATCTCGCGCAACTCTGGAGTTTCTTCAGTACATCTTTGCTCACAATACCTGCATCTTGACGCAAATCTACATCCAGGTTTTGGATTAATTGGACTACCAACATCACCTTCTAAAATAATTCTTTCTTTCTTGTCTGCATTTGGATCAGGAACTGGAATTGATGACAATAGTGCCTTCGTATATGGATGTAATGGATTGTCATAAAGTTCCTCACTAGATGTAATTTCCATCATTTTTCCTAAATACATTACACCAATTCTATCTGAAATATGCTTAACCATTGATAAATCATGTGCAATAAACAAATATGTTAACTTAAACTCATCTTGTAAATCCTCTAACATATTAACTACCTGAGCTTGAATCGAAACATCAAGTGCAGAAATTGGTTCATCACAGATGATAAGATCCGGTTCAATTGCCAATGCTCTTGCTATACCAATACGTTGTCTTTGTCCACCTGAAAATTCGTGTGGATATCTATTTGCATGTTCTCTTTTTAATCCAACTCTTTCTAATAAATCATAAATTCGTTGTTGCTTTGCATCACCTGATAAAAGTCCATGCGTCTCAATACCTTCAGCAATAATATCAGTAACTGTCATTCTACTATTTAAAGACGCATAAGGGTCTTGGAATATCATTTGAATTCTTTTCCTATATGGATGCATTTCCTTAGGAGTTAATTTTGCGATGTCAACGCCATCAAACAAAATTTCACCATCAGTTGCATCATAAAGTCTTACAATAGTACGACCCGTAGTAGATTTACCACACCCTGATTCGCCAACTAGTCCAAAAGTTTCACCTTTCTTTATTGTAAAACTAATTCCATCTACGGCTGTAAGGTAGTTTTTGTTCTTTCCAAAGAACGATTTTCCTACTTCAAAATACTTTTTCAAATTTTTAACTTCAATTAAGGGCTTACTCATTATTCTCCCTCCCCTACTTGAACAAATCCTTCTACTTCAGGTGCACCCTTATGGTTCAGCCAACAAGCAGATGATTGTGTATCATTAATGTTAATCATTGGAGCAGGTTTCTCTAAACATATCTTCATAGCGTATGGACACCTTGGTGAGAATGGACATCCTGTAGGAGGAGCCATCAAATCAGGTGGTGATCCTTCAATTGGAACTAGTCTTTCCTTTTCTTTCAAGTTAACTTTTGGAATTGACTTGTGAAGTCCAAGCGTATAAGGATGCTGTGGTCTATAGAATACATCCTCTACAGTACCTTTTTCCATCATCATTCCACCATACATAACAACAACATGACTACAAAGTTCGGCAATTACACCTAAGTCATGTGTAATCAGAATAATCGATGTCTTCAATCTATCTTTTAAATCTCTCATCAAATCTAGAATTTGAGCCTGAATAGTTACATCAAGTGCAGTTGTAGGCTCATCAGCAATAAGCAATCTTGGATTACAGCTAAGTGCAGTTGCAATTAACGCTCTTTGTCTCATTCCTCCAGAGAATTGATGTGGATATTCTTTGATTCTCTTTTCTGGATCAGGTATTCCTACCATATGTAATAACTCAACTGCTCTTTCCAGAGCTTCCTCGTGATTCATATCAGTATGTTTCCTGATTACTTCTAGCATTTGGTTTTTTATAGAGTAAACTGGATTCAAAGATGTCATTGGATCTTGGAAAATCATCGCAATGTCATTTCCTCTAATTTCAGTCATTTCTCTACTTGATAGTTCTGTCAATTCAACACCATCAAAATTGATACTACTTCCTTCTTTGATTACACCGGGATGCTCTATCAATCCCATTACAGATAAGGAAGCAACACTTTTACCACTTCCTGATTCACCAACTATACCAAGGATATCTCCCTCGTTAAGGGTGAAACTAATACCTCTAACTGCTTGTACTTCCCCAAGGTGAGTATAGAAAGAGGTTTGCAAATTTTTAACTTCTAATAATTTTTTCATATTCTCCTCCTATCCCTTTCTTAACCTAGGGTCTAATGCATCACGCAATCCATCTCCTAGGAAATTGAATGCGAGCATTGTTATTGCTATCGCAGCAGCTGGGTAGAATAACTGGTATGGATATGATGTTAATCCTCCTAATGAGTCATTCGCTAAAGTACCCCATGATGCCATTGGTGCTGATACACCTAAACCGATGAAACTAAGGAAAGCCTCAGTGAACACGGCACTAGGTATCATCATAGTCATAGATACTATGATTGGTCCCATAGCATTTGGAATTAAATGTCTAAATATGATTTTTCTTTTAGAAACACCAATTGTTCTTGCAGCTAGTACAAACTCTTGTTCTTTAAGTCCTAATACTTGACCACGAACAAGTCGAGCCATACCAACCCAGTATACAGATGCTAATGCAATGATAATTACACCTAAATCACCAATTGCATTTACAAAAGTAATAAACCATGCTGGTGAGTCTTCATTTGGTGTAAATATTACCATTAACAATATTACATAAAGTAACAATGGTATTGAATTGATAATATCAACGATACGCATCATTATATTGTCAACTCTACCACCCTCGTAACCTGAGATACTTCCGTATGTTACACCAATTAATAAGTTAACAATGGTTGCAACAAATGCAATTGTTAATGATATTCTTGCCCCATACATAACTCGAGTCAAAATATCTCTACCAAGATTATCAGAACCCCATACAAATGTTTTGTTCTTCATCTTGCCATAAAATTCTTTGTTTTCAATACCTTTATAAGTAACTGAGTAGTTGATTCCCTCGTCTGCTTTCGCAGGGTCTAATTTGTAAGAGAAATCAACAATTACATCTCCATCGTCTGCTTCCTCGTTACCATTCAAATCATAAGTGTATCTTTTGTTAATAACATCAAGATTCACGGTCTTATGTCTTGCTAGCAACTCACCATCCCCGTTAACAGAGACCAACTTATAATCACTCGTTAAAAACACAAACAAATCATCCTCAAGCTGATAGACTTCAAACTTGGGTGAGATGTTGGCAAAATCTAATATTTGGTCTTCATATGAATATTTCGAGAAAGAAGGTCCAAAAACACCAAATAAGATTATCATTACAACACCAACTAGCCCTGCCATAGCTAATCGATTTCCTTTAAGTCTTCTCCATACATCCTGCCAGTAAGTTAGGCTGGGACGTAACTGCTCTTTATCAAGCTTTTCTGACTTTTCAACAAATACAAATTTTTCGTTTGCCATATATCCCCTCTCCTAACCATCTAATTTGATTCTTGGGTCGATGAATGAGTAAACAATATCAACCAAGAATACCATAACAATATATAATGCAGCGTAGAAGAATGTCATTCCCATAATAACCGTATAATCACGATTACCTACACTGATAACAAAGTATCGTCCAATACCTGGAACCGCAAAGATTCTTTCAATAACGAACGAACCTGTTAATATAGCCGCAACCATTGGTCCGATATAAGTAACTACTGGTATCAGTGCATTCTTTAATGCATGTTTCCCAATAACACTTAGTTCACTTAAACCATTAGCACGTGCTGTTCTAACATAGTCTTGTCTTAAAACCTCTAACATACTTGAACGTGTTAATCTTGCAACAAAACTTAAACTATAACCTGACAAAGCAATTACTGGTCCAATGTATCCCGTCCATGTCTCTACACCATTTGACGGCAATATTCCCCACTGAACCGCAAAGAAATAAATAATCAAAGTAGCAACAACAAAACTCGGAACAGTTACTCCCAATGTTGCCATAAACATTACGAAGTAATCCACCGGTTTATTCTGCTTCAAAGCTGATAAAATTCCTACTGGTACACCAACAATAATGATCAATAATGTAGCAAATCCACCAACCTTTGCACTATATGGTAAACCTGATGCAATTAAATCATTTACGGTATAACCAAGTATTTGGAACGAAGGTCCCATATTGAAAGTTACAAGCCCTTTCATATAGTTGAAATACTGTTCATACCAAGGAGCATCTAGATTATACTTCGCCTCTAACATAGCGATAATCTCATCTGGTAATGGTTTCTCTCTAGTAAATGGTCCACCTGGAATCGCTTTCATTAAAAAGAACGTTATCGATGCAACTAGAAACAATGTAAATACTGCTGATAATATCCTTCTTACATAGTAATTCTTCATTTTTTTCTCCTTTCACCGAACTAAATTAAATAAAACATATTACATAGCCATATACTATTATACACACATCAAAGTACAATATCAATCTAATCAATGTAATTCAATTTATGTGCTATTTAGCCTTATAAAAATGACTAAATATAAAGTCATATTTGGCATAGAAATCCAGTATGAACAAAAAAAAAGCTACAATTTGTTAGCCTTTTTATCCAATGCATCTATCACACACTTTGGAGTAAATAACTCTATATCACCGTTTAACTGATGGATTTCTTTAACCAAGCTTGAAGATATATATGAATTCTCAATTTTCGTCATCAAGAAAATCGTTTCAAGTTCGTCATTCATAACTTTGTTAGCCAAGTTCATTTGAAACTCATACTCAAAATCTGTAATCATTCTCAACCCTCTAATAATAGCTTGAGCACCAAATTTCTTTGCACAATCAACAGTTAACCCTGAGTATGACTTAACCTCAATGTTTTTTAAATCCTTTGTGGTTTCTTTTATCAATGAAACTCTTTCCTCTGCTGTAAACATTGTTTTCTTCAAATCATTATAGGCAACAATTACAATAATCTTATCAAAAAGTTTCATTGCTCGCTTCAAAATATCTAAATGACCATACGTTATTGGGTCAAAACTTCCGGGATATATTGCTATTTTCATGTGATCCTCCTATATAGTTTAATATGACTAGTTCCGTAATCTAAAAATCGAAAACATTCAATATTATCAAATTCAGCTTCAAAGACATTGTCCTTGTAAAATTCTGCTACTATGATACCATCCATAGAAAGCATATTTTCTTGATCAATATAACTAATAATCTTATCAATCACCTTCATTTTAAATGGAGGATCAATTAATATCAAATCAAACTCCATATTAGAAAATCTCTTGATTCCTCTAAAATAATCATCTTTAATCAAGTTTACTCTATCAACTATGTCAAGCATTTCAACATTTTTTTTAATTATGTTAATCGCATCTTTGTGGTTATCAATAATTATTGCTTCTTCAATACCTCTAGACAATGCCTCTATTGATAATCCACCACTTCCGCCAAACATATCCAAACTCCTCCCACCGGAAAAATATGGACCAATTATGTTGAAAATATTTTCTCTATTCCTAGATGTAGTAGGACGTGTATTGTTCCCCTTAAGAGTATATAGTTTCCTTCTTTTAAATTCTCCAGCAATAATTCTCATAATACCTCTCTATTGGCATTTTAACATATTTTCAAAAAAAAAGAATGGATTTCTCCATTCTAATATGTCAATTTATCTACAGATTCCTTGTCAAGTTCTTTTACTAATTCAGTCACTAACTTAACACAGTTCTCATAGTCTTTTCTGTGAATCATTGAAGTATGAGAATGTATGTATCTAGATGGAATACATAAACTTACTGATGGAGCACCATCATGTGCTAAACTCATACGCCCGGCATCAGTTCCACCTCTCCTTAGATGTCCAAGTTGAACTGGAATATCATGTTTTTTAGCAACTTCAAGCATCTTTGCTCTTAGTCCTCTATGTCCAACTAATCCTCCATCATATACGAGTATTTGAGGACCCTCGCCAAATTTACATGTGTCATCGCCACCAGGTATATCAGTTGCGATTGTTACGTCAACAGCAATGGCAACGTCTGGGTTAACGATATTTGCAGTGGTACCTGCTCCCCTCAACCCTACTTCCTCTTGTACAGTTCCAACTGCATATACAACATTGTTATGTTCTTCATTCTTTAAATTCTTAGCAACATCAAGAGCAACTAAGCATCCAATTCGATTATCCCATGCTTTCCCTAATAGATAATCAGGGTTAGCCATTTCAGTAAACTCAATGTATGGAGTAACCATATCACCAATTTGAACTCCTAATGCTTCCACTGCTTCCTTATCATCAACTCCCAAATCTATGAAAATATTTTTGATATCGGTAGGCTTCTTAACTTCCTCTGGAGTAAGAATGTGTGGAGGTTTCGAACCAATCACACCACGATATTCCTTACCTTCTGAAGTAGTTACCGTAACTTGTTGGGCAAGTACTACTTGACCCCACCATCCGCCTAAAGGCAATACTTTTAAGTACCCACCTTTGGTAATTTGGGTAACCATAAATCCTATTTCATCCATGTGACCAGCTATCATAATTCTTGGTCCTTCTTCTTTACCAACTATCTTACCAATTACAGAACCAATTTTATCGTATGTTACAGTATCGCATACTTCTTCTAATTCCTTAGCAAGAAAATTTTTCACTTGTGTTTCATTACCTGGAACACCATTTAACTCAGATAAAACTTTTAGCATTTTGTTTTTTTCCATTGTAATCTCCTTTACATTTTTTCTGGTGAATCTACCCCAATCAGTGTTAGAGCATCTTTTAAAACTATTTGTACAGCACATATTAGATTTAGCTTCTCAATAGTCTCCTCTTTGTCTTCGCTAAGTATTTTCTCTTTATTGTAATAACTATGGAAAGCTCCAGCAAGAGTCTGAATGTAGTTAGTAAGTTTATGAGGAATTCTCTTTATAGCACACTCCTCAATAACTAATTTGTACTGACTTAATATATTTAATAATTCTAATGAATTATCATTTAACCTATTATAACTCGTTAACGGCGTAATGTCATTATCATATTGTCTTATTATACTAGAAATTCTTGCATGAGCATATTGGGCATAGTATACAGGGTTCTCATTAGTCTTTCTGAGTGCCAAATCCAAATCTAAATCCATTGGACTCGATAAAGCTCTTGCTGCGAAAAAATATCTTATAGGATCTACTCCGACTTCATCAATCAAATCCATCAATCCAATAGCTTTACCGCTTCTCTTGCTCATCTTTATTTCTTTACCATCTTGATATACTCGCACCATTTGTAAAATTTGGAATTCAAGACCATCTGGATTCTTTCCAATCATTGCCATAGTCGACTTGAGTCTATCCATATAACCATGATGATCGGCACCCAAAACATTGATCAGAATATCATAACCTCTATCAAACTTGTTTTTGTGATAGGCAATATCAGGAACAATATATGTGTAATTTCCATCAGATTTGATTGCTACCCTATCTTTTTCATCAAAGAACTCACTTGTCTTCATCCAAGTAGCCCCTTCTCTTTGGTATAAATGGCCATTTGACTTTAAAAGTTTTATAGTATCCTGAACATCACCATCATATAGATTACGCTCACTAAACCACTTATCAAACTCTATTCTATATTCGGTCAAATGATCTTCTAATCCCTTTAGTAAATGCTTTAGACCAAAATCTTTGAAGAAATCTATAGACTCTTCTATCATATCTTTACCACAATCAACAAAAAGTTTTTTGGCTATATCAACTATTTCTTTCCCAAAGTAACCATCCTCTGGCATCTCTACTTCCATTCCAAGTTCTTGCATATATCTTGCTTTTATGCTTTGTCCTAGATTATTCATCTGGTTACCAGCATCATTAACATAGAATTCACGTCCAACATCATATCCTGCTTTTTCTAAGATATTTGCTAGCGAATCACCGTAGGCTCCTCCTCTAGCGTGTCCAATATGCAAATATCCTGTCGGATTAGCTGAAACATACTCTAGTAAAATTCGAGTACCCTTACCAATTGATGAAGTTCCATATTGTGTTCCTTTAGAAAGGACTTCAGTAAGTGTTTCAAAGTATATACTCTTACTTAAGAACATATTGATAAACCCTGGTCCAGCTACCTCATACTTCTCAATAGGAAGTTCTGTATTCTTAAGTAACGAAATAATCTCCTCTGCAATAATTCTAGGATTCTTCTTTGCATTTTTTGATACCTTCAAAGCGGAATTTGTAGAGTAATCTCCATGTTCTTTATTCCCAGGCACCTCTAACTCAACCGAAAAATCACTGTCAGCATAGTTCATCGTTAACAGTGTTTGCTTAATTTCTTTTTTGATATCATCTAATATTTTCTTTATGTCCATATAACCACCTTCATAAATACTATCCACATTATATAGTATATTTAATTATAATCAAAAAAAAAGATGAAAATCATCTTTTTCTGTACCCGAAGAGCAGCAATCAATTTTAAACCTCTTGGTTTAAAGTGGGTGTCTCTTGTCTTATCTTTAGGATCCCTTAAATACAAGGTGTTCAACACCAATAAGACCTTAACTCCCGTTGTGATAGTGTTCGGCTTCTCTATGAATACACAGACTCTTCAGGCACTTTAATTATACCATATCTAATCAGTAGTTTGCACTGCATTAGCAGCATTTCTTACTCATTTCTTTAGTTGTGAAAAAAAATACCTTGGGTTTACCAAGATATTTATTTAAGTGCTTCGATTAACTCAGCTTTTTTAAGTTTTGAATATCCAGAAACACCCTTATTTTTTGCTAATTCTTTGAGTTCAGCTACAGTCATTTTAGTCAAATCAACTTTGTCTTTCGTGGCTGTTTTTTTAGCTGGTGCCTTTTTAGTTTCTTTCTCTACTTTAGGCTCTACTTTTTTAGCTGGTGCCTTTTTAGTTTCTTTTTCTACTTTAGGCTCTACTTTTTTAGCTGGTGCCTTTTTAGTTTCTTTTTCTACTTTAGGCTCTACTTTTTTAGCTGGTGCCTT
>Ga0194000_1000033_pt1 | contig 16747 bp, 20 predicted proteins | sample FLT_67_MG_FD_140346 | JGI IMG/M metagenome (GOLD analysis project Ga0194000, IMG submission 140346) | Sediment microbial communities from the Broadkill River, Lewes, Delaware, United States - FLT_6-7_MG | ecosystem: Environmental > Aquatic > Freshwater > River > Sediment | place: USA: Delaware... | reverse complement strand
TTTATAGTTGTGCCGTTTATTCGTATCTCATAAGCGCCTGTGGTTGCATGAACCTTATAGTACAACTCAACCTTGTGCCATGTAGCGCCTATAAGGCTAAATGAATATGTAGATGCATAACTTCCACCCACACGCGCCCTCACTTGCATGCCGTATGGCGTTCCTCCGCCAGAGTCGTGGTATAGCGACAAGAATACCACACCGCCACCAGCCATATACACCAACTCTTTGCCCTCATAGATGTTGCTAAGGTCGTCTATCTTCATATAGGCACGCATATATAGTTCGTCTTTTTCAGTTATGGTTTTAAAGAGGCTTTGCCCTCCTGGAAACTCAAGTCCACTTTTCATTCGCAAAGAGTACTGACTTAGAGTGTTCCTGCCAGTATTAAGCCCTTGCTGTTCGGGTGCGTCACTAAACGACACGCCGTCGATATATTGAGAGGCAAACGAACCCTCGATATAGCCAACAGTAGGCAATCCATCCTCAAACCCTTCTTGCCATATTCTCGCCATTGAATCAACTCCTTTCTAAGAAATATCATACCACAATTTGGAAGTATCGCTCGGGCTGGTTGTTGACACTACTATTTGATTTAGCGCATACAGTGTACTATTCGGACCATCTTTATATAGTTGACTCCACTTACCCGTAAAGTCTGGATGTAACTGTACCGCATCAATGTAACACGGATCTGTCGCATGAACATTAGTGAACTTTACTTTGAGCGATACACAACTTCCTGGAGACTCGTCTGTATCAAATGACACACTACTTCTCGAATCTTGCCAGTTAGATTGCTCGTCAAATGTTATTGATGTTCCTTGATTTCCTTCGTTATCTGTTAATGTAAAGTATCTTGCATTTGTATTGTCGTAAACCTCAACCTTTACCTGTCCTGCCTTTGAGTGAAACGTAAGTCTAGCTCTGCCTCTGTCAAAGAAAGCAGGATTGATATATGCTGTTGACGCTTGCTCTGAAGATTGAGAGGCTGTAAGTTTCATTGAATAACTACCATTAAAGTTAGAGTTTGGATCAGACACGCCAGCGGTCCAATATGTTGGTATAGTTGTTGTTTCGTCGAATACCTCAAAACTACTGTTGTAAACCATGTTCTTGAAGTAGTCTAGGAATTTAGGATCTACCCCGAATTGGTCAACTATAGTATCAGTACCATCTACATTTGTTAATTCAAGGGTAGCGAGCGCGTGTCTGAGTCGTCTCTCCATCAATATAATTGCGTCTATTAACTCTTTCATGGTTGGTTCTTTTGCAAATGTTTGCAACGTCTTGTTTAGCACGAAGTCACCACCTTTCTATCGTGGCATTATAGTTTCAAACATATCTGCAAAGTGAACTGTTGCCGGTCCAGTTCCTGCGAATTTTAGTCTGAAATAATTACACTTTGCTATTTTATCTGTCGGAACTTGAACCCTTACTCTTTGCTCTGCACTATTTGTCGAAAATGTTTTAAGGGTGACGAAATCCGCCGCATCGACTGTTGTAGAATATCCAACTGTCATTGTACTGCCTGCTGGCAAGTCTATTATTACCCATAAATTCGACAAAGTTCGCAATGCTGATACAGGCAATGCGCTTAATACTCCTGTTTCGTGATACCAGGATATTGCCGCTCCTGCGCCATCTGTTGTTCCTGTGTTCATTTTCTCTGCTTTTCCTGCTGTAGTAATGCCGTATATATCTTGCCCTATATTGACGAAGTTTAAATATCCTTTGTCATATGGGTACCATAGATCCCTTTCCGTATCATATTCGAGCGTCAAGTTGTTTGTGCTTACTGCTCCATAAGGTATTGATACATAAATATATCTACCCCATGCACCAGAAACAATCTTGTCCTTATAAGTGTATGCGATATTCTCTAAATATGCCTTAACCTTTTGAGATATGTCGGACGGGAATCCGCCAGTAAACATTTTATATTTATTGTAGTCCATGAAATATAATTTTCCGTCTAGTTCAATCATGCTCCTATCTGAAACACATCCACATTGAATCGGATCTAAGAACTTAAAGTTTGCGTATTTATCCCCTAATAGTATGTGCATAGTCTTATCGCTCGTAGCGATAACCATATCATTATACGCCGTTAATGCCGTTGCAGCGCCTTGCATACCAGCTATCGGAATACTTGTTGCATCTTGGTATGTGGTCCAATCGGTCACTGAATAGATAGCAGAACACTGTAGTAATGATCCAGTTAAAGCATAAAGCCTGTTGTCATCTACTGTCATTAATTTAGTTGCCGGCGCTTCTGTCATATCAGAGAATGAAGTTCCGTCTGTGCTATACTTCTTTTCGGTGCCATTAATAAATACAGTGTTTCTATTACCATTGACGTCGTAATGCTCAAGAATCTTTGATGTTGCATTTGTTAGCCCTGTAATAACACTAACTAGCGCTGCGCCATTCCAATACTTTAATGCCGTACCATCATTGATGTAAAAGGTTGATGCGTTTCTAACGCCAGCACCATTTACTGTCGAGAATGGATTTGCAGTCGTGTCGAATTGATTGGTTACCCCTGGTCTAACAGCAAGTGCTGGATAACTCCTACTTGATAAATTCCTACTATCAACCGCCTCTGATTTCTTAATCATAAATGGCGACAAGTAGGTATTTACTCCATCGCCTAGCATGATAGTTTCTGGATCTTGTTGTTTTATTGTCCTTGTGCCTCTACCCCATCTAGCACTCACATAATCACCACCATTCTTGATTTTCGCTATCGGTTGTAAATGCTTCATTCATTCTATCGGATAATTGCTTTTTAGTGTTAAACATGGCTTCATCGTATTTCTGTTGATAATAATCTGCTACTGATTTATCGTAATTATCACCCTGGGAAGCAAGCTCCACTATTAACCCAAAACACAATAAGTCATGGAAGTCTGTATCTAGGTCCGGTACCTTCGTTAAAGTTCCGACTTCTAGTGTTGCCGGTCTTGGATAATATATAATCTTAAACTTTAAACCTGTTGTAGTTACTGCAACTTCATTGTCATAATAGTAAAACTTGGTTGCATCACTACCGCGCATATAAACCCTACGCCCATATATATCGTCATTAACACCAGCGTAATCAACATCAAGATACTCGCCACCGCTTGATTCTTCTATTTGCATTTTTACTATATCTTCAATCCGAACCCCTGTGACAAGCGAGTATTCAGCAGTTCCAGAGGTTGTTGTTTTGGTTACGTCTATTGTATATGTGTTACTAAGTCTGCCTAATTCGTTGAATATCCTGTCTTGTATTCTGTTCAGGTCGATAACCTTGTTTGCGTCTGTTTCAGAGTTGATTATCTTTCTATCAACATAGTTTATTATTTCCTGTATTGTCAATTACCCTCACTCCTTTCTGTGATAAAAGAAAAGAGGTACAGCGAACTGTACCATCTAATCTTAGTTGAAGTGTAATACACATTTTGCCAAAACATCCGTACCTGAGCTTTGAGTTTCCATACAATGCCCAATTTCTTTGAAGTGTTGTGTATGCTCGTTAAGTGTATTGTTTGGAGTTGGAGTAGGCTGTGTTGCGTCTGCCCTACCATCTGTATCGGCAGCGATAACCCAATACCCAACTGTTGATGTAGTTGTATCTTTCAACAAGACTTGAGCGATACCAGAGACAACAATCCAACAATAATCGCCGTCAGCTACATCGTTGTCATACATGATACCGAATGCGTCGAACTCATCTGCTTGCAATTCAACACCATCTGCTGTTGTGGTTGATACTGACACAACGCTTCCTTTAACAGAGTCGGATCCAGTCTTATTAATCATTCTAACTGCAAGTCCACCTTCAGGCGTGAATTTGATATTCGCTTGCTCTACCATTTCTTTTTGTATATGTTGCTCAATCTTCTTGTCTAATTCTCCTGTCTCGTCAACTGCGCCCTCTCTTGATGCAATATCGTTAGTAGGATATTGATATGTTAATGTTGGTATAGTAGATAGATATAAATGCTCATACACTGCAATTACGCTATCTCCATCCGACAAGGCAGTAGAGGTAAACCCTAAACCATCGCTATCTATTGTACATGTTGATATTGCGATTGGCGTTTGAGGTAGTCCGGTTGTTGGATCCGCCTTGTAAACAGACTCTAAACTGCTAATCGGATAATCCTCGTTTGATACGCTAAACCCACCATCGTACACGCCATTATCTTTTATTGTTGGCGATACAATCATAGTACCGTTTGGCTCTGCTATAAGTGTTTGTGGCAGGTATTTGGTTGGTACTTCTGTTGCTAGTTTGTACCAAACTTTTGTGCCTGCTAGTGCAGTTTTTGCTGCGGCTAAGTCTGCGTATGTGCCTAGTGCAAACAGGAATAATAGATTATTAGCATCTACGGCATGAGTGTTCTCGTTTCCTGCACCATCATAACCACCAGCCGAACCTGATACCTCTGGTGAATTAATTGATGGTAACGTAACCCCTTCGATGTTAGTTGTTGTAGTTACTATGCCTGAGAAAGTAGTTAATGGTACTGCAACACGTTGTAAGTTAGTTCCAGAAGCTATAGCCGTCACATCATCTTCTGTCAACGTATACTCCTGCACCCTCTGCGTATGCAACCCACTATTCGCATTAAACGAGCAAGCTGTTCCGTCTGGCACACTGTGAAGCTCAATAGGTGCTATTGCTTGTGTTGAGGTGAATGGTTCGTTTGTGGTGGCTACGCTGTTTTTCTCTACCATAAGACCGAAGTCCGATGGTTTCTCGCCTAAATCCCAAGTAGCCGAGTCATTGCGTCTAAAATTAAAGAAAACGTTTTGTGGCACTGTTAATGTAATTGTGTCACTCAAGGCATCAAAACTCGTTGTAAGTTCTCCGTCAACTTCCCCAAATACCCTCCAGACTATTGCAGAACCCGATACTTGAGAACCAACATAAGTTCCGGCATCAAGGAAACATGCTCCTGTATGCCTATATGTAGCTGTATCAGTTCCGTCGCCTTCAACTGGCGGATAAGTCAAATCATATCCTTTATAAAAAATATCGTCTGGCAACAAATTCTTCCCAACACTCTTCAACCTAACCCTATCACTACTCTTAACCCCTCGATGATAAGCGTATTTGTCAAGTAGAGCGTCTGCGCCGAGTGCGTATTCGGCTGATGAGATTTCTTGGAGCATTAAGCCGTCAATGAAAGCATATTGTGTACTTGAACCTTCGCCTCTCAAAACTAGATAGACTTGTGTTGCCGTATCGAAATCTGATGCTTGAATAACTACGCCTATTCTATTATACGTTGTTCCTAGTGAGTCATTAGTTGTAATTACACCACCATCCCCTATACACTGTGCCTGTAATTTCAAGGAGGTTGCAATGTCATTGTTTTTAATGTGCGCACTTATAAAATAATTCTTTGATGTGTCTAGTAGTGATAACACATCCCTATATATACTGCCAGGACTCCCAGTAAGTGTCATTTTCAAGCAATTAGTTCCCTCAATCTCATTTGAACTATCAGTTGCTACACTTGCATTACTTGTTGTCCACCCACTAGTACTCTCACATCCTGCCACATCATCATCAAGCAAGTTTACAACTGTGTTACCATACAATGTAGCCAATAGCCTACCCTTGACAACATTAGCCGCTAAACTCGTCAAGTATGCCGTTATACTTGTTTCATCTGATAATTGTGCTACTGTTGATTTATCTATGTTAATTCTCAATATTTACACCCCCTTACGAATATATTGCATTAACCCAGCAATCCGCAGAGCCAATAGTTTTTGTCGCTAATGTGCTTGAATTACACCATACAATCCCTGTGTCTAAAGCATACCCATATACCATCAAGTCAATGCTAAAGTTTGATTTAGCAGGAATCTTGAATACTAATGCTGGTACCGATGCGTCCGCTGGCAATGATGTTGCATTGTGTATTTGTAAGTATTGGTCACTTGCGCTATCATTAACGCCACTCAAACCATATAATTTTCCTGCTGCATTTTTGATAACTCCACTTGCCGCTAAAGCTGTTGTTGCATAGGTAGTTTTTGTGCCGCCTGTAATCGGCATTGGATTAGTAGCACTAACTGGGTCACTTCCAACCTGTGTTTTAGCGTTAATGCTTCCATCTGTGTTTATAAGTAGTATTTCTACTCCGTCAGTTACTAGAACCTGATATCCTCCCATTATTTAGCACCACCTTTTGATTTTGATTTTGGTCTCGGCTTTGCCTTTGGTTTCACTTCTACCTTTGGCGTTTCAACTTTTGATTCTGGTTTCTCCTGCGTTTTCTTTAACTCTGCGATTTCAACTCTCATTGCTTTTATTTCGCATAAAATGTTGTATAATATCTTGTCTGTATCAATGATCATTTCATCTGGTTTTAAATTAAACATGTTCTACCTCCAAAAAAATATAAAAAAAAGAGGGGATTTCTCCCCAGCTTTTCTTAGTCATCTCCGGACGCTGTACCAATTTGTGCGCCAGTTCCAGGATTAACATCCTCGTTATAGTAATTTCTGAACAGATAAACAGCATCGGCAACAATCGAAGCAACCATAGTCGCCAAGTTAGTTACTATGTCATTATCTCTGATAACTCCAGTGGTGCCAGTTAATAACTCAATAGCTGGCTCTGTTGTGCCTTGATAGAATAAGTTTCTCTCTATCAATACGTTAGTAGATAGAGTTGTTATTCCGCCGATACAAGCTGTTGAATATGCCCCTATAAATCTGTTGTCACATATAACGACATTATCACTTGCGCCAGTTAGCAAGATACCATGAACAGCCGCTTGCGCTCCTGCGTTGAACAAACACTTCTCAATTACAGTATCGTTACATCCTGCTTTAAGTTCTAGTGAGATAGCAAACTCATCAGTTGCAGTTTCAGCATATCCCCATTCACAGCAACAAATATTAGTGCCGTCAACTCCAGCCTCAATCTGTACGCCAACTGTAACAGCATTAGCAGATATTCTGAATCTAAAGTTTTCTATACAAACATTATCAGCGCCAATTGCTACGCTACCATTCGCATGGTCAAAGTCAATCGTAGGTTTTAATGTTCCACTACCTAAACCGATTACCCTAACTCCTGCTACGTCAAAGTCAATTGCAGCCGCCGAAGTAACCGCCTCATTATGCCCTGGTGCAACCCATATTACATCACCAGCATTTGCAGTACACTTAGCGATTGCTAACTCCAAAGTGTTTACAGCAGTCGCCCACGTTAAGCCATTTCCGGTTGCAGATCCATTAGTTGAATCTACATAGAATTGTGAACCAGGATTATAGTTCATGTAGAATTTGCCGTTTTCGTCCATGATGTCAACTTCTGCGCCCTTCTTACCATAGGCTAATACTTTTTCTACAGATAATTTATTGTGATGCGTGTATTGTTCTCCTACTCCCATGTTTTCATCTCCTTTCAAGAGTTGGGGAGGGATTAACCTCCCCTGTTATTTGTATTGCTACTAAGCTGGATCTTGACCATTGGCGAACAATGGCATATCAACTCCGTAGCTCCATCTACCTACTACTTTATATTTACCTTTCTCTGTGTCGAAGTCATCTGTATATTCAACTTTTCTAGGATCACGTCTCATGTACCAGTTAAGACCAGTTCCGCCCATCATTACCTCTGGGTCAACAGTAATCCACTTCTTGCCTGTGATCCAAGGTGTGCAGAAATATGTGAAATCATCGTATGCGTTTATTTGGTTATCAGAAGTAAATGCTTCTTTTTCAGAACCAAACATTTGTTTTAGAGTTTTTCTTTGATATTCTCCAGCGATAACCATCCTAGGCTGGATCATCATAGGATGCCCTTGATCATCTTTGTATTGAGTCATTGTTTTGCAGACTGTTTCAAAGTTGTCGATGTTTAGAGCTAGAACTCCTTTGTTATCTTGTGAATCGTCTGAATTATCAGCTCTCAAATAGTGAGCATCGTTGAAGAATGATAACCCGTTGGCTGCCAAGAAGGTGGAGAACCCATCTTCAAATGGTCTAACTGCGTGCCAGTTAAGAGTTTTAATAACTCCATATGATAATGATTTTGCTCTAGTTTTAACTTCTCTAAATTCTTCGTCATCAAGCAATTCTCTTTCGATTTGACGACCGTTTGAATACTTGACGTGCCTGTATTCGTTTTTGTGTCCTTTCTCGATGTCTGAATAGCTGACTTGACCACCCCACTCTGTCATAAGCCCATCGGCGTTCATTCCTATGTGGTTTTCTTGCGCTCTAGTTGACTTGCTTATGTCAAAGAACTTCTTTGTTAAATCTTCTTTTCTTTTAACGAAGTGATCCATGACTTCTTGCATTGATCCTTCTAACTCTATAAAATTATCTCTAATCATAGACATGTAATGTCACTCTCCTTTCGAGTATGAAAAAAGCACTCTGTATGAGTGCCTTTAGTTTATTTTGTATTGTTTTGATTAATCCTATAATGCTACTGGATGTGAAGCGTATTGTTGTAGTCTTAGCTTCCAGAATGATTTTTTTCTTGCTGGGTCAACATCGAATAATTGGATAGCTTCTCCGCCAGATGAAGTGTAGTCGATATCTGTACCATCTGAGTTTAAATCCCATCCAAACTCTGTTAATGCTAGTTTTCCAGGGTGGATTCTGATTGTGTCACCAGATGCAAGAGCAGCCGCCATAGTAGGAACTGTCAACGTTCCACTAGAACCAACGCTATCAGTTATTTTGTGCATTGTTCCAACTAATTCGGAAGAAGCAGCACAAGTTACAATCTCAATGTAACCGCCATTCCATAGGTCGTTTGTTTGTGGTAATAGTCCACTAATAACAGCAGTAGTTGTTGAGCCGCCAGTTAGTGTTTGTGCTTCTGTTGATTGTAACTCGAATACATCATTCAAGTCAGTGGCAACTTTAATTAATAAACCTGTTTGACGTCCATCTGCTGTAGCGCCGTCATGATTTTCTAAAGCAACTCCCAATACCGGATCATCTTGATCCGCATCACCAATCGCAACTACGCCAGTGCCAGGTGTGAACTTTACGATCTCACCCTTTTCAATAGCTGTACCTGTAGCAATAGGAAATTCTCTAGGTATAGCCGACTTTCCTGCTGTGTTAAATGCAAATTTAAAATATGCCATTAGTTATTCACTCCTTTTTAATTTAGAATCTAAAATCTTGTCTGCGTTTTGATACTCGCTTTGATACTTTTCTAGGATCTACGCCCATCGCAATTGCCATTTTCTTGCCTACCGATGTTAGAGCTTCTGTTGTGTCCGTGCTACCTTCAGAGTTTGAATTAATTGCTCTGCGTTTGGACCTGTCTTGGATATTAGCAATCGTTCTTTTTTCAGTGTCTTTTGATTTAGAGCTTGTCAATCGCTCATAGTGTTCACCCACTAGATATTTGTAAGCTCCGCTCACATTAACATTCGGGTCGCTCTCGATGATCTTGTCTAATTCCTTTTCAAGCTCCGCAAAGAACGGCTTTGTTCTAAGTTTGTCTTTTTCCTGGTAAACACTTTTTAGTTTGGCTCTATTTTCTTCGCCTTCTTCTCTGGCTTTGTTTCTTGCGTCATTCTCTAACAACTCTCTCGCTACATCTTCGGGTATTCCCCTTCTGTCGGCAACTTCGTAGACTTGATCGTCTGTAATAGCCGCGATGTGCTTTTCTATGATTGCTTCATCGTTCTGACGCTCTCTTGCAATGCGAATTTCTGCGCGTTCTTCCTCTAATCGTTTTCGTTCTTCTGCTAGTTCTTGTCTTGCTGTTTCTTCGGCTTTCTTTCTCATTTTAGCGTAAACTGCATTTTCTTCTGGCGTTTGTCTTTTGTCATCTTCGACATCGACATCATCTTCAATATCAATATCATCCTCGACATCATCAGGGTCGGCGACTTCCTGCTCTTTTCTGCCTGACAAACTAATGGAGATTGAATCTAATCCATCGTTACCATCTTCTGGCTCCACGACAGCCGAATCGACGCCCGTGTCATCTTCCTCTGCGAATAGTTGCAAGTCAATGATGATTGGCGTTTTAAAAGTTTCATTCATAATAGTAATGCTCCTTTGATTTATATTTATTGTGGTACTTGTTGCTGTGTTTGTTGACCTTCTGCAGCGCCTACAGTGTTGGTCAATAGTTGTAGTGCTTCTTCAAACATTTGTTGTGCTATTGGTTGTGTTTCTGGTGGTAACTCTTGTATCTTAGCTAACATACCCATGAGCATGTTTTGTTGTTGTAAATGAAGCAATATATCTTCTTTCGGTGGGAATTTACCTTCCTCGATTGTGTACCATAGATCTTCCCCAGTCATTAACTGTTGTTGGAACATTTGCTGCGCCACTGTGGTGTAATAGTTCCTATCGTTTGGTTTCTCGCTCATAATAGTAACCTTACAGTCAAACTCTGGTACATACTTCTCCTTGATTTCGATTAGGTTGCCTTGCTCGTCGATTCTTTCTTCCCTAACCCATTCAGCCATCATCTTTTCCCTATTAAACATTCCGTCTTTGACTTCACCATTGCTATCCTTGACACGATAATATCTATCCTCGGTGTAGAATTGCGCAAATAGGTTAAGTCTTAATTCGTTAATTTCTTCTATGAATGACTCTAGTTTAATCGCTGATTGCTTTAATCTAACATCGGATCTAGCGCCCAGTGCTTCAACTGTGGCGAATGGTGTTCCTGATCCTGGTGATTGTCCTTGCATTGTTGGTGTTATTTGTGACACTGTTTCAATCATTCTTTGTTTGTGTTCTTTGAAGTTAGTTATGGACGCAGGAACCTGTACGCCCTCTCTGTCCTTCATTCCTTCCAGCCTATCAACCTCGAAGTGCATACCGCCCTTGCCAGAGTTTTTATTTATTCTGTCTAGTTGCTTAGAGCTTATCGCTCCGGCTTCGTAATATGTACCACCTAATCCTTGTTTAGCCATTGCGTCAAGTTCGATTTCATCTGCTTTATTGTGCGCAATCTGAGGTATTTTAATATTTCTGATATCTCCATATCCCCATTGGCTATAATCGTCAAAATATTTAGTTCTAAACACGAATGGATATTTACCATCCTCTTTTACATATGGCACATAGCTTAGTAGTTCGCCATTACACACATAAGCAACGTGTATTCCTTCTAGGTTTCCGTCTGCACTATCGTAATAATCTTTAGCTTTAAACTCGTCACCTTCACCCTCTAATTGAACAGCCTTTTCGCGAAGCTCTTTCACTCTCTCACTCGGCATGTAATAAGGGAATCCTCTATGCCAATACTCATATAGATATGCTTGTTGTGGGTCTGGTCCTTCGTCGATCAAGTTACTTTCAACCATTTCTTCAGTGATGCTCTCTGCCTTCTCCTTAAACGTCTTGTGAATCCAGTCAAGTTTTTTCCTTGGTCTATATATGATGTACGAGCAATCGTTAATGCTTTTCTCAAGGTCTAATATTGCTGGATCGGGAAAGAAGTCGTCTCTTTTTATCCTGGTTAATCTAACATCACCTATCCATTTATCGGGTCCTGTACCGCCCATCCAGTCGTTATCCCACATTACTTTAGCAATTGTAGGTCCGATGCCGATTAGGTCCATTGTCCATTTAGAAAATAGATCATCAAACTTATTGCGCTTATCGTTAAATCGTGACACGTCTGTTAGTTCTTCTGGTATACTTTCGTCAATGTTAGAATTAGCGCCTTCGATTGTTACCTCTGGTGTATTGTTAGTAATGTTAGAGTGCATAATTTGTAATGTGTTGTGGATAAAGTTATTCTCTGAATTAGGTCGCTTCTTTCTACTTTTTTTGCTCCTGTATGCTAGAGTGGTTGACCATTGCAACCCACCGCCCTTATATAGCTTATGTTCGTCACTCCAAGTATCTTCAATGCCAGTTTCAGTAATGATGCCTCTGTCGTTGGTCGTGCCACTTCGCTTAGATTCTGCATTACTAGCATCAATCATAATTGCAGCAGCAAACTTTCTTTCCTCGTCTGTCATGCTTGATTGTGTTGTTTCCCCTTTAGCGTCAGGGTCAACGAATTTCTTTAAGCCTTTAGTCCATCCAAACAATTCATCACTCCTTTCTTAATCATAAAAATCATTCTTCAACTCATCTTCCTTCATTTCTTCCTCTGTTAGCTTTTGTATTTCTTCTGTTCTTCTTTTAACTTTCTTTGCAACCCTACTAAGCGCACTTGGTTCTTCGTACTCTACTAAGTCAAAAGAATCAGATACATGTGCGTCTGATAGTTTGTTGATAACAATTAGCAGTAGAGCAACTATAACTATTAGCAAGGCTAAAAAAACATAATTCAAATAATCACCACCTTATATTTTCGCATTAAAAAAAACCAGCCGTTATTTAGCTGGTTTCTCTTATCTTTTTATATATCAAGTTCAATGTATCGCATATATCACGATCGTCAACTACAATAATGTTCAACCTGCACAACTCGCACCTCTTGTCGCATTTCTCTACTCGTTTGTGCCACTCATCTAGCAGTTTGAATAGCTTGTCCATTGCCTCACCCCTGCGGTCTCTTAAATTGCCACCTGCGTGGCGAATAATCATCAAGCGTGCGTATAAAGTCCTCTATGTGCATGCAATCTTGACCTTTGTCATACACGTCTAGTATCTCTTTGAACTCTATCTCTTTGAAGTCGTCTCGCTCAATATCCATGTCGCTTAATCCTCTAAAGAAAACAGCTACATGATCGTCGTGATATTTATGATCCCACAACACGGCATCAATAAACCTTCTTGCGTTATCGAGCTTGTCTATATCATACAGTACGTTACACTTAGTACAGCACACCTCGTATGTAAATCCCATTATCTCACCTCTTGTAAATTATAAGAAATGTCAATCAGCGAAGAAACATAAAGTTTTTCTTTTGCGATTCTTTCTTCTTTGTTTTTGTATTTATTCAAATGAACATTAACGCTCATTCTAAACTTTTTGACAATCATTCCTACTAAAGCTGTTGATATTTCAAAGTTATCTGCTATCTCTTTTATTGAATGTGTTTCAACTTTAGTAATGTTGTCGTTGCTTAATTTAAGCCCTAGATACATTTGAATTATCTCGAAATTCCTCTTTGCTCTGTTGATCTCGTTTAGCGTAACCTGCCAACCTCTAGATCTTCGTTTTTGACGCTTTTTATTCTCTACCATTTTATCTGCAATAGCATTAACATCATTTAGAGAAACACATGGCAACCCTCCAATTCCAACGTCATACTTAACTGACATTTGCCTAGCATGCCACGAAACCAAGATTGACGGATGTCTTAGCATTATATCTCTACACTCATTTGTTATTTTTCCCCTTGTAATCAACTATTTCACCTCTATACTAAATTATATTCGCTATTTACAACTTTTTTAGCTTCGAGTTTGCGATTATAACTATATCTTTCCATCAAATCATCAAGTGTCATTTCGTTTTCTTGCTCTGATAATGCGGTCAAACATACACCATCTAGCCACTTACCATCTAACAATATCATAAGCAATGACCAGGTCGAAACTGTAACCTTAGCGCCAATCCTTTGCCATTTATCATTTTCTTTCATGTATGCGGTAAATAGATAGTGATTGCCCTCGATTAAGTGATTATGCACGTTTCTTGCCCCTCCCCTGCTCAAACTGATATATAACATCGTCTATCAGCTTATTTTTAACAACATGATCTCTGTAGCTGTGACAGATTTCAACACCTTTAAATTTTGCATCATTAGCGCGCTTGCAGTTTGTGTAATTGCAACTATAGCACATTGTATCTTTAGCAAACTTAGTATGTCTCTTTATCACGTCAGCACCTCGCAATAGCATGAATTAAGCCTAGCAGTTTGTGTTTGCTAGACTTAACTCAAGCGCATTTATATAAAATTTCAAGGTCAATTTATTTTAGCATAGTTTAATCATAATAGCTAGACTCTGAATATACATCGTCCTCGTCATCGTCATCATCATCTGGAATAGGTAGTTCGCTTCGTGGTGGTCTATCTCCTAGTAAATAGCGTAGGGCATCTGGTCCATGGCTCAGCTCGTGAATTAAATCTCCGACATCGTTTGGCTTTTTCTCATCGTGTTGAAGTTGTGGTAGGGTTCTAATAAGGTTTGTGCAGTTAGAAGTTATTTTAAGTCTAGCCGTAATTTTTTCTTCTCCTGTTTGTTCATCTCTTGTCTTTATAGGTTTTAGCCACTCCTTCAAGTTGTACCAGCCTTGCACTCTGTCATTGCTTGCCTTGTGGAAATACAGCTTATTTTCATTGAATATGTCAATGGCGCTTTTCCCTGTGTCTTGTCTGCGATTATACAGATCCGAGGGTGCATATCTTTGATATATTTTATCGTCGCCTTCAACCTCTTTAATTCTTTTTGCTGCCGCGGAAATAACAAGGTTGCTCTCGTATAGTTCTTTGTAGCAGTACGCATTGCCCTGCGTGTCAATAGCAACCCAATAAGCCGCTAACATATCCAATCCATAATCCAGTACGAAAAACTTATTCCAGGTATCAGGAATTGCAAAAGGCTCTATAACGTGTATATCTCTCCTGAACTCACTGAAATACTGTCCAGCGAATATATCCCAATCACCATCTAGCATTGCTTTGCGCCTGTCCTCTGGCAGATTTTCTAGCGTCCTTACATAGTCTGGCGAGTTTTCCATGATAAATTTATTGTCGTAGACATATGATCTGATAAAGTCGTAATCAGAACTCTTTTCGCTATTTTTATAGTCTCGATCCACAAACAATCGCTTTACCCATGTGTGACCAACACCGCCTGGGTTACAAGTAAAATACATCCGTGGCAGGAACTTATCCTTGCACATTCCGCTCGATCTGTTAGACTCTGTAAGTGACTGAAACTGAAACTCTGTAAATTGAGTTGCTTCTTCCATGAATATAACGTCGTATGCTTGACCTTGATATTGAAGTACGTCTGTTTCCGCTTGACAATATCCTAGTGTTATTCTTGAGCTATTCGGGAATGCAAACTCTTTTTCTTGGCTTTTGAAGTCAGCAACCCCCTGTAATGTTTGCAACAAAGGTATGATGTGATTTCCTCGGAGTTCTTTAAGCGTGCGCCTTAGTAGTAAGATTTGTATTCCAGAATAATTCAAGGCTAGCAATATCATTTTTGTTCTCGCGGCGAAACTTTTCCCTCCGCCTCTAGCGCCACCAAACGCCACATACCTTTTTGCGCTTTTAAAAAACTCAACCTGTTTTGGGTATGGTTTTAATATTATTTCGCCCATTCTTCGACCTCTCCAGTTATGACAATCGAACAATCCACTTTTGCATCAATCTTTTTGTGATCCGTCACTTCTCCTCTTAGTAGTAATTCTTGTTGTTGCAGCTTTACAAGGCTATCTGCGAGCTTATCCTTCGTCGGGCTGTGACAATTGTCAAGGTCATCTAATAGCCTTTGCTTTAACGAGCGCAGTTCATTTATCATGTTTGCTTTGAAGTCGCTTACGTTCTCGATAAGTTTAGGAGTAGTTTTTTTATCGACCATAATTTTCTTCGAATGCCATTCCTCGCTAGCTCTCCAGGTGCTTAGTGTTTTTTCGGATGGCATGCCCTTTTCTTTAGAAATTGCCGTCAAAGACTTTCCTAAGCAGTACAGCTTAAATGCTTTTTGCTTTGTCTTAGCGCTATATGCCATTCAACTCCCCCCTCTCTCTACATTAAATCTAAAATTCAAATGCTCTAGTGCTGTTAAATCAATCTTCCTGTACTTCGTATTCAGCTTAACCTCGTTCCACATATGTTTATCATTGCACACTATCTTATTATCTATATCAATGCTATCTAGCAGCATGCTAAACATCACTGCATACCCTGCACAATTAGCCTTGCCGTACAGCACGTCTATAGCCTTATATTTGCGCTTTTCATAATCAGCAGTGTCTAACATCAAGTTAATAGCTTTGAAGTATCTAGTCAACCTAGCGTCACGCTTAGTTTTCTTTCCAAAATTCGTGACAAACCTTTTTACTCGTACATTCTCATTCCTGGTCATCAATATTTTATTTGCCTCTGCGACAATTTGCTTATCTAATATCTTAGCACTTGACGTACAGGCAAGCATTATACTGATAATCATTGTCGTAAGTATTAGCCTCATATGCCCTCGATTCTAAAAAAATAGCACCAGCGTTAGCCAGCGCCCCTAAGAAAGTTAAGTTTGTGCAATACCATAATAACACATTAAAAATCAAAATAGTGTATCATTTGCGTACTATTCGTTGCTCTTTTGTGATTAGTGTCTTGACAGTGTCTATACACACTTGCTATACTAAACTTAATGCGCCAGAAACGGAGCGCCAAAAAAATCTAGGAGGTAGTAAAAATGGAACAAAGGGTAAATTGGAGTTGGTCGGGCAAGTGTCCCGACTGTGGGCAAGTAGAATTAAACAAGCCAGTATTTCAAGGTGGGCAGTGGGAATACCCAATGTGCCACTGCGGTTATGACTATTCAGAGGGAGAGGAATAGCTATGACAGAGAAACGAAGGATAAATAGACAAGTGGGCTACACGATTAGCCCCGAGGCGTTAGAAATGTTAGCGCGGCTGATCGAAAAGCTGAATAGGAGCAAAAGTAATTTGATTGATACTTTGATCCGCGACAAGTACCATCAAGTATTCAAAGCCCCTTAATCGGGGCTTTTTTCTTTTTGTGCTTTCCTCGGATTATCCGTGTGCCTCACTATCTTCATTACCGCTCTATCTAGTTTCCTTTTCCAGAATCC
>Ga0194000_1000032_pt1 | contig 16904 bp, 23 predicted proteins | sample FLT_67_MG_FD_140346 | JGI IMG/M metagenome (GOLD analysis project Ga0194000, IMG submission 140346) | Sediment microbial communities from the Broadkill River, Lewes, Delaware, United States - FLT_6-7_MG | ecosystem: Environmental > Aquatic > Freshwater > River > Sediment | place: USA: Delaware... | reverse complement strand
CGGTGTTATACTTCTTATCGCCGCCTTCTTCCACGGATGTCGGGATGAACAGATTCGCATAGCTCAGTCGTACTTTACCTGTGACTACTTTTGTGGGTAAGGATGTTGTGCTCATGTGTTTTTCTCCTTATACTTGTCGGTGTCGACGTGGGCGAAGTCCGCCACGGCGTCGTTGAACGGTTTGCGTGGGTCGTCGGATGGCACGAGGGTCGGCTTGCCCGGCGGCTTGTCGATGAAGTCGCCCGCCAGCTCCTGCAGCAGGCTTTTGCCGACCACCTTCTCCAGCTTGCCGATGCTCAGCAGCTTGGACTCGCAGATGTCGCGTACCCGGAACCGCTTGGCCTTCAGTGCGTCCTTGATGGCGCTCTCGTCGGTGTACCGGCGTCTGCTGGTGCCCTCGACTACTTTCCAGCCCTCGTACTGGGCGCCGTCTAAGGCGGTTTTGAGGGCGTGTGCTTTGATGCTCTCGGCCCAGTTCTTCAGTCGGTCGGATATCTTGAGGATGTCCGCGATCTCCGCGTTGGTCATATGCGGGCCCTTCTTGTATTCGTAGGCCTGCAGCTTCAGGTTATGCTCGGCCAAAGCTCTGCAGGTCGGCTTGGCCTTGCAGAACCGGCAGTGGTCTCCGGGCACGAAGTCTCCGGCGCCGTCCCATGCGAGTTCGGCCTTTGGCTTGAGTTCGTTCTCTGCCCACTCCAGCAAGCTGTCGGCACACAGCTCATAGGTGCTTATGTTGTCCATACGCGGCTGGTAGATCGTCGTTCTTACTTCTTTTACATCCCAGAGCATCGACGCCCATAGCAGGGCGCCCAGTCCATAGAGCATCAGCTGGGTGTTGTCCACGCAGTCCACGCGGACGCCTTTGCCGTACTTCAGATCGATGATCTGTACGATGCCCGCGCCTGCGATGACCACGTCACCTGTGCCGAACCCCTCCGGCACATACGCGCTGTAGTCCAGCCGCTGCTCGAAGTTGATTATCGCGTTGGGGTCTAGCGCCTTTACGGCGGCATATTCCTCTCTTACGAAGTCCACAAAGCCTTTGATATATTCAAACATCTCAGGCGAATATAACTCTCTCTCGGTTATCAGGGCCATCGCAGACAGGTATGCTGCTTTGGTGTCGCCCTTCAGCTTAAACGCATATGTCAGCATCAGCTCCGCCAGCTCGTGGGCCAGGGTGCCCTCTGCGGCGTAGGTGCTGGTCGTGTCCTCGTAGCTCTCTGTCAGTCGTGCCGACGGTGTGCAGTGCAGCCAGCGGTGTGACCCGCTTGCGCTCAGTAGTGCGTGCTTCATACCTTTACCTCCTTTTTAAATTCGGCTAACTTTCCGGGCCACATTTTGTCTGCACAGGCTTTGCAAATATACCCAGGATACCAGGGGCCAGTTGTTATACGCGCCCTAGTCTCTATGGCTTGGGGCGGCCCGTGGATAGCTTTGTACGCGGATTTTACAAGAGCCTCTGTCCCCGATAGATATTTGCCGCAAACCTCGCACTCGAAAAGTTTGGTATCGTCGCCCATCATGCGCCCCCGTCCTTGTACCCCTTGATGCACTTCGCCAGTGCAGATGCGGCGGCCTTGCTGCGCTCAGGCGGTATCTCGGAGAGCCGTGCCACTCCCAGGCTGTCCAGTGTCTCCTTGAGATTGCTGCCCTGTACGGCCATGTCCAGGCGCATCAGCTCTGTGCCCATCTTGATGAGTACGTCCTGAGGTACCGTGTCTCCAGCTGCCGGCTGCTCCGTTTTGACGGGCTCCTGAGCTTTGGTTGTCTCTTCTGGAGGAGTCTGCACCGGGGTCTGCGGTGGCTTCTGCTCCGCCTTCTGTTTCTTGGTCTTTTTGGGTGCGGGACCCTCCGCGATGACCGCGAGGGCCGCGATCAGGTCTTTGTCGGTTGCCGATAGTCGTCCTGTGTCGTCTGTTCTGATGGTGATCTCAAACATGTGCTTTTCTTCCTTTCTGTTGATTAGTATACCTAGTGATGAGCGTCATTTCTTCACGCTCTAGCGCTCTGATCCGGTACTTGATGTCGGCCATATTGGTCATGAACTGTTGCTCTGCCAGTCTCCATTCGTGCTCGAGATCGGCCCGCTGACTGTGAAGCTGCAATCGCATTGTGGCGTTTCTTGCAAACTCCCTGTCCAGAGACGGCTTCACGCCACAGTCGCACCGTTCGTCGGGGTCGAGGTTAGCGCCGCATTGGTCGCAGGTACGGTAGTAGCTCACAGCGTCCACCCCCCGTACAGCAGGGTCACGCCGTAGCCCAGCGCGCACACCGCGGTGGCGATTAGCATCATGGCCAGGATAACTGGTAAAGGCTTGGTGCGGGAGCAGGCCAGCAACGGCCGAGTAATATTGCCCACCAGCACAAGCCCCAGGCCCATGCAGAGCAGCGGTATCATTTCTTTTAGCATTGCGGTGTCCTTCCTGATGTGGTACAATGTGAGTATGTTTCTACCTCTTCATTGTATTGGCTCGTTCGCGCGAGCCTTTTTTATCGCCTTCGTCGTCTCTTGGTCTGTTTGTCTGAGCAGATGGGGCAGAGGTATGCCCAGCCTTTCTCTATCGCCAGACGGGTAATCCTATCATCACTGACGTGCCATAGCCGCCCACAGTCGTCGCATCTTCTCTGCATGGTTCCCTCCGATGTCTACCCTTCGTGCCTAGCTTTAATCTCAGTACGCCCTTGCTGTGCTTCATAGCTATGCCTCCTCTCGGCTCTGTCGCAGCGCGGCGTGCAGTGCGTCCATGCTGAGGTCAAGCACACCGGCGATCTTCTTAGCCGTCGGCATTGACGGCCAGAACCGGCCCTGCTCTAAGTAGTGGATCGCCTGCTGCGTCACGCCGCTGCGGTCTGCCAGCTCCTGCTGGGTGATCCCCAGCTGCCGGCGTCGGTCTCTGATACTCATGCTTCGCCCCCTTCCTGCTGTGGAATACAAGCAGCACTTGTATTTTAGCAGATGACGAAGCGGTCGTCAAGTGGTCAGGATTCCCTCAGCATCGCCTCCAGTCTCGCGACGTGCTGCGGGCTTGCGCTACGGCCGCCTTGCGCCCATCGGTTCACGCTGACGTAGTGCACGCCGCAGGCTGTCGCGATGTCGCGCTGTGTAAAGCCACGCTCCTGCAGCCGGTAGATCAGCATCTTCGCATAGGTGTTGCCCTCCTGTGGCTCCGGAGTTCCTGCCTGCCGGTCGCGCACCCGGAACGATGCGATCACGGCATCGAAGTCTCGGCCTTTGGGGTTCTCGGGCAGAGTGCACGCGGCGTAGTTCAGCAGATGCGTCCAAGTCTTGGCGTCGCTTACGGCCAGCTTGGCGGTAGTTCCCAGGTCGTACAGTATGCGGTACTCCGCAGCGGTCAGGGCGCGCGGTTTAATCGTCTTTGGCATCAGTTCCCTCCTCAATAGCGTCCGGGTTCAATACTAGCAGCGTGTCGCAGTCCCAGCCGTACAGCGCCATGTAGAGGCCTCCGCCGTGGGATATGTCGACGTCTATCGCGTCCACGCCTATGCGCGCCAGCTCCTCGAAGTCTAGCATCGCTGTCGATGTTGGGCTTCTGTGTAAGTGCGTTTTTGGCAGATGCTCCAGATCGTCAACGTGGCGCAGTCGCAGCACATAGCTGCCCGGCTTCAACGTGAAAGTGAAATTGTCGTCTGGCGCGTATTCCCGGAACTGCTGGTCTTTGCACCAGGCGTTCCAGCCGTAGGCCGCGTTCATCGGCGACGCCCACAGGCCGCCCCGCGGCTTCACCCAGTTGTCATTGCGTATCGGCTCGAAGCGGCTAGGGTCAAACGCTTTTGCACCGAAGTGGGTGTACTCGTTCATCTCGGTGTCCTTCCTGCCGGGCGCTGAGACCCGGCGTGTCGTTCGTTAGATTGGTGCATGGGTGTTGGGGATTATGCTTGGTTATTGGTCAGCCCCACTGTTCAGCCATTGCCTTGGCTATGCCGGGGAAGGTTTTGGATCTGTGTTTTGCGCTTTTTTCTTTTCCGACAACTGCACCCTTAGCGGCTTGTTTTTTCCATATTTCTGAGTTACCACATACATATGGGCCGATCGGTTCCACCTCGTCTGTGGACTCAAGTTTCGGCAACCCTTTCAACCACAGTCTAGTTTTCTTGGTGTATGGGTGCCCGAATTGATAAGGTTGAATCTGTTGGGTGTGAGGTGGCATATCAAATACCTTGCTTGATACAGGGTTTTCTACAGCTATCCGTGGACAATCTGCATTCAGGAAAGCCATAAAAAAATCTTTAGCTTCTAATCCTTTGGCGTAACGCTCTTTATCGAGTTGTCCTTTCTTCGGATACAGCCTACACGCCCCTGCATTGCTGAGATAGGTACACGGAGGGAACGCAATAATCATATCCCATTCCTGCTCAAGTAAAGGCATCACATCACCCTGTATATGCCACTCAGGGTGGCCTCCGCTACAGGGTAGTATGTCGCAACTGTACGCTTCGTGACCTCGCTTTCTAAACTCGAGGCACACCCGTTGACTTTCTTCGCATGCCACTAAAACTCTCATGTTTTTCTCCTTTGTGCTTTTCTCCGCGAGCGGTGCCCTCAGTTACATATTAACCGATGTTAACCCCCTTTGCAAGTGTTTTCTGCGAAAAAGTGCAAAAAAAATAAGCCGATCGCCTGATCAGCTTATTCTCAGATATCGGATCACTTCCTCACCAGCGTGCCGGTCTGGGTACCTCGGTGTCGAGATCGCAGTGTACGAAGGTGGAGTACTTGCCGACGCCGCCCTCCTCGAAGATATAGTCCGCTGTGGCGTATACGTCGTGGGGGCTGTAGCCTTTGACCTTGATGTCGGCAGCTGTGGCCCGCATATGCGCGGAGTTCTTAGCGCCGCCCACGCTGGCGTTGTAGTCGGGTGTGCGGTACCCGCTCATGATGGTGACCGGATGCCCGCCCAGTGCTGAGCGCAGCCGCTCCAGCCGCTCCATGAGCCTCTGCAGGTTGGGCCAGTACTCCCGTGGCACCGGTGTGCCGTCCTTGCAGGCGAACTCCTTCAGTCGGAAGTTGACGGTAACGGGCTCTCGCACCACCTCGTGAGGCGGCTCAGGATCCTCTGGCTCGGCTCCAAAGCCTGTGGCGGCCATATACGCGGCGTGGGTGTTGTCGCCGTATCTGCCGTCCACCTCAAGCCCTGCAGCGGCGTATTGGTTGAGCAGGGTCTGCGTCTGCTTCACGCTCTCGCGCTTACTGATGTACTTAGCGGCCATTTAAGATCGCCTCCTGCTCCTTCTCATTTAGCTCGGTCTTGAGCCAGCTGACGGCGTTCTCGACTAACACCTCAAGGTCATCCTCTGTCAGGAATAGCCGGGCTAGTACCGAGCGCTTGTGGATCCACTCGATCGCCTCCTGCTTTTTGAGCTGTCCGGTCTCGCTCTGCCATAGCTGCTCAGCCATGATGACCGCGGTCTTGGCCAGTCTGAATACGCGGGCTTTACTGCCCCGCTTGATCCAGTACCAGCACAGCAGCGCCAGCCCCAGCACGATGATGATGTCGATGCCGTAGGCCAGTATTACCGTCTCCCAAATCCAGTTAAGTATGTGCATTGTGTGCTCCTCTCTGTCGGTTAGTCCTCGAATATATTCTTCCTAAGGCGGGTGTGCGCTTTTTTCACATCGCCATTTACTCCCTGTTCTACGTGCCCCTGAAGCGCATAGAAGCTGGCCTCTTTAGTCACGGATAGGTCTGCTTTTATGTCGGTTAGATCGTTCTCGATTCGCTCAAGCGTGCCGCGTTTTCGCTGGTTCATCGTGTTTATAAGATTGACCAGCATCATGCCCAGAGCTGCGGCGCCTGCCAGTATTCCGCCTAAATGTTCCATCTCAATTACTCGCTTTCTTTAGGATATTTATCTTTTACTGCTTTTAATGTTTTTACGAAGTCTGTGCCCCTTAAAAAATTTTTAAACGCCGGGAACTCCACCGCCATGTCATAGAACAGACGGTATATCGCGTCTAGTTGCTCGCCGGTTGTGGGGTATTCGCCGCGCCTTCTATCTCGGTAATCTTTGCCATAATTGTGGTCGTTTATTATCTGTGCAGCTGCGTCCTGCTGGCCTTCGGTCGGTTGTACAGAGTATACCGGCTGCACGGAAACTTTAAGGCCTTTGTATTTCCCCGTGTTCACGTCGTAGTCCTCGTAGGGCTCTATATTTAAGCTGGCTATTGGCAAGCCAGCCACCCTCAATTCCGTCATCAGCCTAGATGCGTTTATGTTTTTCTTTATCATCATGCAGCCACACCCCCTGTCGCAGTTATCCCAGCTGTGCCCGGGATGGTTGCGCCGCCTATCGTAAGACTGCCGTTTACTTGGACAACGTACTGTCTGCCCGGGTTCGTATAGGCTGTGTACGTCACTGCTGCGTGAGTTATCTGCGCACCTGACCCGGCTATATTAAAGAAATTCGAGAAGCTGGTCACTGCGCTCACATCTATCGTGGACGAAGAAATGGCCGCTCCGCCGCCGGTGTTTACAAACACCACATTACTAAAACTCCCGACCAGTGTCAAGTTATTAAATACCTGTATAGCGCAGGCTTTCTGCAGGAATATCGCAGACCCACCGTTGCAATCTATCACCAAATTATTCAGTTTTAAAGTGGTGTCGGTTAATATCTTTAGTGCTGTGAATCCGGACCCAGTCTGCTTTATCGTTAAGTCCTCAATGACAAACTCGCCCGGGTGTGAGGATATGCTCTGCACTAGGTTATCGACTGCACCCTGTATCACTACGTTGGTGTTGTCCGTAGTATCGCCGATATACCTTAGCCTGCCCGCGCCTAGAGGTTTGCGTATAATCAGGGCTGAGGTAAGCGTGTATGTGGCTGCGCCTGTACCGGTGTAGGCCGTCCACAAATCAATATCCACATTATACCCGGCAGTATCCAACGCTTGGGCGAGTTCTTCGGCTTTTCCTATAGTTTTAAGGGCGGTGCTAGTCGTTAAGCCGTCCTCGGTATCGTCCCCAGCTTGTGGGTCTACGTAGTACGTCCTGTTTGCGGTAAGCACTTCTCGACTTAACCCTAGCGACACCAGCAGGTTCTTAACCGCGGTTACAAAGTTCGCCCATGTGATTTTTTTCAGTATGCTCGAGGCGGAGGTATCCGCGAAGCCTATTTCGTCATCCGTGGAGATCTCGGTCTCAGCAGAGGCCAAATTTATGACCGCGCCGCCGTCCACGCCCAAGGGGCTCGCAGTGGTGCCCTGTCCTGTCATAGTATTGTCAGAACTAACGGCGGTTAAGAAGTTGCCGCCCGGCGCGGTTACTTGGCTTTGGCTCGTTCCGAATATCTCGGCCACTTCCGCTATACTCCAGTTGCCGCCCCGGTACTCGATGATTATCTTATTCGTGACCACCAGCTCAGGAAGTAGCTCTCTCAGCTTGCCGATCGATACGTCCTGAGGCGTAAGAGCCTGAATATTAGACAGAGAACCGTCATTGGTCTGCCCCTGTATGAACAGATACCGCCACTGCTGGGAGTTCGCGTCTGCGGCCATTGGTATGCACAGAACCCACACGGCCATGTAGCTGTTGTTGGCCATGAGCGTCTGCTGCCACGAGCCACCTGTGAACTCGTTCCAGTACGGCTGGTTGCCGCTAAGAGGCACGATGTCTGCCTGGTTTATAGCGTTATTGACGTCGCCGTCTGCGCCTGTCAGATAGAACTGTGAATATAGGCCGCTATTAAGCACCGGGTTCTGGGTCGGCAAATCCTCGTCATACAGGAGAGTTGACTCTATATCGGGGCGCCGGTCTGCAGCTGTAGTACTGCCCTCCGTATAATTAGTCAGCGACCCTCCGGTGCGACGGTATGTGCCCGTCGTTTGGTGGAACTCCCGATGTGTCTGCCAAGGCATAAGCCCGTGAGGCTCTCTCAGGTACACCCAGACGGAGTTAGTGGGATCGTGGAATGCGAAAGATATAAGCAGGTTCTGGTAAAACGTCTCGGACAGTCCGGCGGACGCGTCGAACCATACGATGCTCGTTCCGTCAAACTCAAGGAAATACTGCTTTGCCGTATCACTGCCGTGTGCGGGTGAAGTCCACCCACTGATTATGGTGGTATTCTTTTCGCCTTGGTAGTAGGCGTTAACTGTCCCTGTCAAGGTAACGGTACGAGTAGCACTGTCGCCTGTGACGATGACATCTAAAGGCTCGGCGAATCCCGTGAACTCTTTGGTAACCTCCGAGTTAGGCGCCAGTGCCTCAGCCAGTGTCTTGTTCTTCCACAGCCCTGTCAAGACGTCATAGGATAGCAGGTCAAAATCTGCCTTCGCGGATAAGCTCACATCGTCCAAGTCGTCCAATTTGCCGTACCATGTCGGGCGCACGAATATGGTACCATTGGTATGCGCTTTCACCACTACTCCGACGGTTATGCTTTGGTTCGGGCCTGAGGGCTCTATATTTGTTAGTGCTCCCGCCACCGTATTGGACACGTACAGAATATCACCGTCCGCCCACGTCTCGCCATACGGTGTGCCTGTAGTATCTACGCCACGTACTTTGCCGAACCACGTTATCTTCCCGTCCGCCCCATTGGCTAGGCTTTGTGTGGTTAGCCCTACAAAATAGCCTGAGAGGAAAGTGCCGTCTGCGATCATCTCCTGTATCAGTATGCGCCCGCTTGCGCCTAGAGTTCCAGCGAACATGACCGCTCGGCCATCCGCTATCGTGGACCCGGTTTGGTTTTTAACATTCGGGAGCAGCTCCTCAAACACCTGCCCGGTGACAGCTGCGTTGAGTTTTACATCCCACGTTTCCTCGTCTTTGTTCCACCATGAGGTACCCACCGGTTCGGAGCCTGTACTTGAGTACAGCAAATACGGCTGCAGTGTCCGCCAGTTGGCGATACTCCCGTCGTCCTCAACAGTCGGTATACTGTTCTGGATGATCTTGCCCGAGGTGCCGTTGAACCGGGAGATCGCGTTATCCGTGGAGCTTGCCGGACCGACTACATCACCCGTGCCGCCGCCTCCGCTCTCCTCTTTGGCCACTAGCGAGTCGTAGTTCTGGTGCTTGGCTGTGATGGCCGTCGCTAAAGCGTCCTCGACATCGAAGTCCAGGATCGGTATGATGTCCGGCACCTCTCTGCCCGCATACCTGTAGATGATCTTTACGACCTGCGCATCACCAGAGCGGATGGCCGTCTCGTAGGATACGAAGTCGCCCAGGTCGAAGTTGCTCTCGATCTGATACGCTCCAAACTGGTTATAGGTTATATTGACGCCGGTGGACTTCTCGGTCTCGGCCAGCTTCTGATTGCCGCGGTTGGTCAGTTCGGTATCGCTGTTTATGTCGCGGGCATCCGTGTACACTTCGCGCCGGTCGTAGCCTGTCGCAGAGGTCGCACCGACCTCGAGGAGCGTCCGTGCCGCGCCGACGCCCTGCCCGGCTGTAATGGACAGGTTCTTCAGCGTCGTGGCGTCCTCTGTATCTGTCAGCGCCCTGATGGACGCATTAGCCGTGGACAGCAGCACGCCGCCGGAGGATCCTACAACGGCCTTGCGATCCACGCCCTCGGCCACATCGAACTCGATCTTACTGCTTGTTAAGTTCACCGCCGCCGTGAAGCCCAGCTGCTGCGCCTGCAGGATGGCGTATATCTCCGTTAGCAGGTCTTTATACCTGGCGGAGTAATTGATCTGTGTGCCGCGGTTTAGATCCGGCTGGATGTCTATGTTTGGTATGGGCCGGTTACCTGTGGCTGAGCTGCCCAGGTTCTTGTCCAGCAGCTCCTTGACCACGGTCTCCGCGTACTCGTTGGTGTAGCTGTCCGTGGCCTGCCCGGATGGCGGGTAGATTACGCGATCGAGGCGATCCTTGAGCTCTCGGCCCTCAGCGATGATGACCTCGCTCAGCTGGCTCTCCCGCGCCTCCACGGTGATCTTATCGATGTAGCCGTACTTCAGCACGGACAGGCTGTCGTCATCAATAATGAGGATCTTATCCAGTGCCAGGTACTGCGCGGTCAGGTTATTGCTATTTATGACAATGCGAAAACCTCCGGGCACGTTCCATCCGCGCTCGAAGGTCAGCTCCTCCCACCCTGCGATCTCGCCACTGGGCGTCAGGTCATTGAATAGGCTTTTGATTATTACGGCCATAGGTTTACCTTATGCGTTGGCTTGTGAGTATTCTACGGTCAGGTATGTGCTAGATCTCCCAGAATCAATCTGTGCCGCGGAGCTTATAAGCCCCGGCTCCACGGTCAGGTAGTCCCCTGCGGTTAGGTAGAGGGTCTTTACCATCTTGTGTGATAGCCGCCCCGTGCCTGCACTGAAGGGGGAGTACAGCCAATTTATAATTTCTGTCCCGCCGTTTACCTTGAGAGAGCAAAATAGCGATCCGCTCAAGGTATTTATGAAATAGTTTACCTGACATTCGATATCATACAGCCCGGTCTTTGCGATCGTCACCCGCTCTGGATTGGTTGCGAGATCGTGCATACTCGTGGTGTCTCTGAGCTCGGCATCCCAGGGGATGCTACTGCCGGAGGTCAGACTGGCGGAACGGTAAACACTACAGAATGGCCTGTTGGTTACGGCGTTCAGCTGCGTCTGTATCGCAGAAGTCACCCCCGCCAGGAACTCAAGCTCTGCAGCTGTCGCTGTTGAGCTGACCGGGTTACCGTTGGCGTCGGTCTTGATGGCCTTAGATGCTCCCAGCTTGGCCAGCAGTGTCCGGGCGCCCAGTATCACTCTGTCGGTCTCCGTGTCGATGCTGGATAGGGTGCCGGCGTTCACGGTGACGTAAGCCAGGTGCTCCTCCCACAGACTGGAGCCCGTGACCAGCGCGGGCGCTACGGGAGTGCCTGTGGTGTCGGTGCCCTTGCTGACCTTGGCCGCGCTGGCCTTGCCACTGACGTCGAACTCGATCACGATACGGTCTATACGGCTATTGCCTGCAGGTGCGGCATCGATCGGCAGCGTGAAAGGTGTGCCGCCACCAGCAGCCTCTGACTGCCGGTAGTACCTGCCCTTGGAGATGTAGCCACCGCTGTCCACGGTGACCTGCAGCCCTGCGCCTACAGCGACCTCCAGCTCGTTCTCGTAGCCTGGAGCCACGCCGTAGAACATGAGGTCGACGAAGTTCAGCGCAAACTCCGAGCTGTCATAATTGGGCGTGCCCGCCGATGCGTCAAAATGTCCACTAAATTCAGCCATAATATGCCTCCTATTTGATGCCGGCGTAGTGCTCGGTGTATGTTATGAATAGCTCCGGGTCGCCACTGGTCGCGCTGAATAGCAGCGTATTGGTGCCCGGCTCCAGCTGGAACGCGGAGATTGTGCTGCCCACGACCAGATCCGTCCAGGCGTCGCTCTCTACGCCCCCAGTGTCCACGAACTTGATCGTAGGCGCGTCCGGGTTGGTGTCTATGATGATCTTCTCGCCGGTGTTTATGGTGCGGTTCACCTCGATGAAGTTTCCGTCGTCGTCCTCTATGCGCGGGTCGACTGCTGTGCTGCCGCCCGAAGCTACTCGGAACTCGAAGATCATCGGCGACGGGTTGTCCCCCTCGTACTCGATGACCGTGTTGTCCCCCTGATCCGCAAAGCTGATCGGAAACTCCAGCGGAAACGATAGCCCGCCAGTCAGACCCACCACCTTGATCTGCGTCGGGTTGAAGTTCAGCCAGTCCGGCTTAGGGCAGAGGAATATAACGTCAAAGCCCTTGCCCGTGTATATGTTCTTCAGCGGGTATATGGTCGGAGACTGCACCACCAGTGCGTCGATCGTGTACTTGCTGTACTCATCCTCATAGACCAGGGTGCCGAGCCCTGTCCGGGGGTTCAGTACGTTGAGGATCTCCCGCTGCCGTGTCTTGTCCTCTGCCAGGCTGGCGTAGTTGTACTTTATCGTGGCGTTGATTACGCGCATCTCATCCAGCGTACCGAAGTAGTACTCGCCATGCTGGCCGAAGCCCTTGGACGTCTGCACCGTGGACGGCTTATTGCTCAGCCCCTCCACGGTCTCCATGACGTACGGGAAGAAATTGCCGAACTCGATCTGTCCGCCGCGCGAATTTGTGAAGGTTAGCGTCCTAGTACTCATGCGTACACCCTCCGCAGCCGGTTCGTGTAATCCTGCATATTCACCTGGTCGTTGTTAGGCGTCGCCGCCTGATACGTGGCGTTTATGGTGGTGTCCCCGGATCTCAGGTTAGGCGTGGCTGCGCGAGTCATATCCTCGGATGCCCGGTTAACATAGCCCATGGAGCTGTATATGCCGTCACTCAAGCCCAGACCTAGCATCTCGCCGGTCCATTTCATCTCCACGGATGGCGAATTCACGCCGAATATCTGGTTTATGCCGTCCAGGACGCCGGAGAAAAAGCCGCGGATTTTCTCGCCGATCCAGGAGCCCATGCCCTTGATGCCCTCCCAAAGTCCTTTTATGAGGTCTATACCTACGTCGGCCATGTCGCTCACATATTCGGGGAAGGCCCCGAACAACGCGGCCATAATCTCCGGTATAGCCTTAAGAATCCCACCTATTATCTCCGGCAAGTTCTTCACCAGCGCTATGATGAGCTCAACGCCAGCCGCTGCCAGCTCGGGGATAAAGTCCATCAGCGTCTCGATGATCGTGGGGATTAAAGTCAGCGCTGTGTCGATCAGCTCAGGCAGCGCGTCGATGATGCCCCGGATTAATCCCATCAGGATTTTCATGCCCGCGTCCAAAAGCTCGGGCAGGTTGTCGACGAGCGCGGTCAGCAGCTCCCCCACCAGGGTGATGGCGGTCTCCGTCACCAGCTCGATGTTATCGCCGATGCCCGACAGTATAGACACGATGATGTCCAGGCCCGCCTGCAGCAGCGTGGGCCCTTGCTCCTGGAGCATGGTCAGGATCTCCGGCACAACGCCCATCACCGTCTCCACCAGCATGGGCAGATTGTCGGAGATCAGCTGGATGGCCTGAGAGATGATCTCGGGCATAATCTGGATGAGCGATTCGCCCAAAGTGGGCAGCACTGTGGATATCAAGTCCGTGGCCTGGGTCAGGAGGTTGCTGACCGTCTGGCTCAACATGGAGGGGTCTATATCTCCGCCGCTCAGCAGTACAGAGAACTGGTTTTTAAGCGCGTTGATGTTGTCGCCGATGCTGTCGTACTTAACCTCGTTGATCGCCTCCAACGCGTCCAAGCTGTTGGCTACTTCGCCTTTGACGTCGAGCATTGCGCTGATGGCGTCCTCGCCCAGGTCTTCCCACTTGGTGCCCCACAATGCCACGCCGGCCTCGTTACGCTTTACAGCGTCGTCGGTGCTCATCAGTGCGGCGTTGACCTCATCGAACGCAGCGCGGGCTGTCTCGCCGCCGGCTGCGAACTTGGCCGTCATCACGTCGGCATCAAAGCCCAGGGCCTCGAAGGCCTCGCGGCTTGCTTTGCTGTTATCCTTGGAGCGGATGCCGAACTCCTTCATGGCATCGTTTAGGAAGTCTATCTGATAGGCGCCTTCGTCTGCACCGTTTACCAGGGAGTTGAACATATCCTCCGCGGTGAATCCCAGGTCTGCCCAGAGCGGCGCGTACTCGGCCATCTGGTCTGCCAGGTCTTGGTTCTGGTTGAGGCCCTGCTGCGCGCCCTGGGCCATCAGGTTGAACGCCTCGTCCCCGGACAGCCCGAACTGCTCCATCAGCGCGTTGGCGCCGCGGATGCTCTCATTTATGTCCTGGTCGAACACGTCGCGCATGACTATGGCGTTCTCTGTCACGCTCTGCAGCTGGTCGGGCGATAGCCCGTCGATCTGCTGCTCTATCAGCGAGATGGAGTTGGCTACGTCCTCGAACCCCTCGCCGAAGTTATTCGCGACGACCGAGTCCATAACAGACCGATAAGACTCCATCTCATCAGCCGTGGCACCTGTGGCCGCTTGTATCTGGTTTAGGGCTTTCTTACTATCGTCTCCGGCCTTGATTATCGCGCCGCCCAGCGCACCTGCAGTGGTGGCCACGAATCCAATCGCGGCTCCGGCGGCCTTGCCCGCTCCTTTTAGCCCGGAGTTAAACTTGCTATCGTCAAGGCCCAGCTCGACGTACAGCTCTCCGACTGTCTGCGCCATAATTACCAGCCTTTCACTTGGTCAATAAATACCGTTTTATCGTTTGGACTCGCGCCCAGCACTTTAATAAAAACCCGCGAGGGCTCCCGGTGCAGCTGGCTGGGCAGCACGCCGTTTTTAATGAGCATCTGGCGGTAAAAGAGCAGCACGTCGAGGTGCGGGTTAGCCGGCCCCCTGGGGCTTACGTTTTTTTTTGTGTGGACTTGCCGCCGTTCGCCCAGACTATGATCCGCCCGATAAGCGTGCCAAACTGAGACTTGGGCATGGCGTTGAAATCCTCGCGAGTCATCGTAGGGAAGGCCGACAGCACAAGCTCGCGCAGGTTCAGCATAAAGTCCAGATACTCCTGGCTATCGATAGGCTCGCCATTCACCTGGCGGGCGTTGATCTCCTGCAGCTCCGTGCTCATGAACAGGTGGCCCATGGTGGGCTCCTTCACTGACTTAAATACTTTACTGTTAATCGTGACTTGCATCTCGGCCTCCTCGTTTACTCCCTATCATGGGGCGGGAATCGCTACCGGTACGAAGTCCGGATCACTGAACCAGCCCGCGACAGCATCGTTTAGCGTGGCATCGGTTACGCCAGAGGGAAGGTTCTCGTCGTCACTGCGCACGCGTCTGCGCCACTTCTGGTCGAACCGATCCTGCGCCTTAAACACGAGCTCCGGGAATGCCGGGGCTACGCTGTCGCTCTTTGTGTTGCGTTCCAGGTTCGGCTTGGCGAAGATGCCCTTTGTCAGCCACACATACTCGTACTTGCCGCTGGCCAGCTGGGAGCGGAAGCCCACGGCGTACGGCGGGCTGACATCGGGGATACTGTCCTCGACCACGCCGCTGGCTGCGTCATACGTGGCGCCGAACAGGTTCGCATACTCCTCCGACGATAACCCGACGTGCTCTATACTCAGCTCGATGTCGCCCTGCTGGTTGTAGGCCTCGTACATGCCGTCGTCGGCGTAGATATTCTCCACACTATTGTTGATGGTCACGCTGATCTTTCGGACGCCCGGAAACTTCACCGTCGCGCCGTATTCGATGGACGTTGCGTCCTCGGCGGAGAGGGGCGCTACATACATCCCGTCAACGCCTATCCGTGTACTCTGTTTATCCATGGTTTTATCCTTTCAGGGTTACGTAGAAATTCTGCACCAGCGTGTACCGCTCCGAGTCATCCTGGCCGAGCTCGAACGGCTCCTGCACAGGGATGATGCGGTGGTACGTTGTGCCGTTTATTGCTTGAGAGCCTGCGCCCTCGTTGACCTCGTCGCCGACCTGCTTGAGTATACCGGCGATGCTCTCGATGAGGTCTGAGGCTTCGCTGTAGCCGCCAGATGCCGCTCTGACGCGCACCTGCAGCCCGGGTATCCTTAGCTCCGCCGATATTAATGGCGGCTGCCCCGCGTAGGCGTACAACGCCACGCACTGGTCTGGCGCCCCCCGGTCTGGCATGTACCCGATGTATATCTCATCGGTCACGCCTTGGCCGGCCAGGTACGTCTTGATGTCCTTGGGCATACTCACTTGGTGGCCTCCGATATCGCACTCGCTATGTGGTCTTGGTACTTCTTCTTCTTGGCGTTATATGGATCCTCGAGATATTTGGCCTTGCCGCCCTTCGGGTGCTTGAGGCTCATGTCCTCGTGTTGCCTCAGTGCGTAGGGTAGCGAATACCCGACATCGCCGGTCAGTTCTTTGCCCTGCGGCCTTAGATCCTCGCCCTCAGATGCCGGAAATAAGACCTCGTCCTCGAATGTCACCGAGCAGTTACCCCTCAAATCGCCGGTATCGACCGGAGCCTGTTGCGTCGACTCATCCTTCAAGTCGACCAGCGACTCCTTGATGGCCTCGGCTGCGGCCTCTCGGATCGCCGCCTGCGCTTCTTCTGGGTGCCAGTCTATCCTGTAGCTCACAGCAACGCCTCGTATCCCTCGACCGTACCGTCACCGTCGACCATCGTCATCACATCGATAACGACCACGCCGTCGATCGTGTCGTCCGGCTGCACCGCCGACTCAGTGAAGATCGTCGTGGTGGATACCACCTCGTTGCCGTACTGGTCCGTCACCTTGCGAACTCTGCGCTCCTTGCGGGCTGCGATGTTCACCGGTGTGCCTCTCGTTGGCCCGGACTCTCCGGCTGCGGTCTTAGCCGCCCAGCTCACTGTCTGGTTGAGTAGATCAGCAAACACGGAAAGACCCCCCTATAAACGCGGCCATAAGCTGCTGGGCTCGTGTAGAGCGCACGTTCAGCTTTACACCGCCGCTGTAGTTATTGCCGTAGGACTCGGAGAAGTGACCGATGCTCCGGCTCTTTACTCCGTCCAGCCGTCTGTTGTATAGCGTGGTGTCCCTGCTGGGGCTTGCCAGCTCCAGCGCTTCCTCGGCCTGTGCGTCCTTCACAGCGTCAGGTACGTCAGCCTGGCAGTACTCGCCGTGGTACCACTCCCAGTCCACGTATGGGTAGTCCGGGTCAGCGTAGTACGCAGTGTCGTCCGAGTAGCACCTCGGGAACTTGAGCGCTTGCTCTCTGTCCTTCGGTCTGCCGGAGTACTTCACGCTGTCGATGCTCCGCGTCGCGTTACGGAGGTATATCTCCTTGTCTGCGTCGCTCAGCGCGTCCCAGGCCGTAAGCCTGGCGTCCGTGGATACGTAGTGCTCCGCAAGGTAGGCGTCCGCCTCAGCCACTGTTATATAGGTGTCAGTGCCTACTGTGATAGCCATAGCGAGCGCCTCCTCTCCGTTATGCTACTAATGTGTCGACGCTGGTCTTGTTGGTTACCGAGGTACCGGCCACGGTGCCGCCGGTGACGGTCAGGG
>Ga0194000_1000030_pt1 | contig 17158 bp, 23 predicted proteins | sample FLT_67_MG_FD_140346 | JGI IMG/M metagenome (GOLD analysis project Ga0194000, IMG submission 140346) | Sediment microbial communities from the Broadkill River, Lewes, Delaware, United States - FLT_6-7_MG | ecosystem: Environmental > Aquatic > Freshwater > River > Sediment | place: USA: Delaware... | reverse complement strand
TTCTTCATATGAGTAATTGTTTTCTTGTCCCCATTGTTTATCTATTGGTACCTTTCCTTTTAATTTTAGAAATCTAAACCCAGTTTTTAATTGTTCAGGTATCTTCACTGTCCTTCACCTGTTTCTTCTATTAATTTAATGTGATTTAAATTAATTCCTACTAATTTATTGTATTTATCTGTTAGAACTAATGTGTGGGTATCTACTTCTTGTATTGTCCCCACGTATGTAAAATTTGTCTTTGTGACAATCTTTACGTATTTATTTACAAACTGTTTATATAACATCTTCTTATTCTCCGGTATCTCATACCTATTTTTCAATAAGTCCTCTTAGAAGGCCTTTAAATGACCTTCTCGGACTTGTGCATCTCCCACGATACTTCTATTGTTGTTCCAATTCTTCTTTTATTTTCTTCGATAAGTATTGAGACAAAGTTGTTCCTTTTTCGATTACTAGGTGTTTCATAGCCTTCCAATCTTCTTTGTCAATCCTTATACTTGTTATTACTTTTGTCATAATATATAATATGACAGTACTACTATTTAAATGTTTCGGTTATACTACAATACTTTCATAAACTTTTTCCAACATGTTGGAATTTTCTTGTAGATTTTTCTCTTCTCTTAGAATATTTTTAACTCGTTCTATATTCACACTAAGTCCATTACTACAAGCCTTCTCCCCATATGTATTAACACACCGAAGTTCGACTTTTAAAACAGTACTTAATCCATCTCTAGTTCTCTTACCAATGTCCAGTTCTAATAAATCTTCTAAAAAACCGATAAATTCTTTTGACTTCATTTTAGTTCAGTTTCTCCACACGTCCATCTTCATAAATTTTAAACCTAGTCACCTCTAACTCTTTTGATGTTGGAGATTCATAATTAATCTCGTAATAATCTTCGTAGTTTTTCACACTTAGGTAGATGTCTTTGTTGTAATCTAAACTCTGGAGTTTCTTTGGAAGGAACTTCTCTAGAGACTCTGAGTTCTCATATAACGTTTCTATCACTAAATCTCCGTTTAATACTGTTAGTTTTTTCATTGTTCTCCCTCCGAAATCATCTTATTAGCAATACTACTAAGACTGACAATAATCCCTTCTTTCTCATATATCTCTTTTCTCTTATCGTTTAATATTTTTATTGTATTTTCAGATAAATAGAAACTCTTTACCTGTTTATTCTTATTTTGTTCCATTTTTATTAACACCTCCATGTTATTAATATATATATAAGTCGTTATCCTTTATATATATATTTGTTTTTCCTGTCTATTACTATAGTCTATAGACTATAGTTCTCGTGCGAGTTGTTTTTTTACATATTTCCGTATATGTTTGATATCTGGAAATTTTAAAAAAATACGTAAAAATAGGAAAAATACGTAATTTTTTTTAAAATTAGTACTAATTTAGTACTAATACCTACTATTATGACCCTTTAGTGCAATAATCTTTAACCATTGGGGGGGTTGTGTGTGTGGCGTTTCAGCTTAGGAAGAAACAAAGAGACCTAAGTTTTTTATTTTCATATCAATGTTTATACCACATTTTTTTATCTGGCAAAACCACAACCGAAAGATTTATATACTAGTACTACCTTATAATACCCATAGGAGGGTTTTAAAATGAAAACAAGTATAACATTAAGTGAGAAATTTTTACACATGTTAGATAAACTAGTTGAAAATGATTGTAGTAATAGGTCCATATTTATTAGGAGACTTATCCAACGTGAGTATGATAAAGTTTTTGGTGAGGATTAAAGATGCGTAGAAAACATACTCCGGAAGATGTTGATATACTTTTCAAAGAGAAAGGTTTTGAATGTTTAAATAGTGATGAGTACATAAGTGTTAAAAAACCAAACCTTACCGCTAAATGTAAAAATAACCACACATGGAAAGTTAGTTATTCTAATATTCAACAAGGAAGTACTTGTCCTCATTGTTCTGGTAATTTTAAAAAAACCCCTAAAGATGTTGATATACTTTTCAAAGAGAAAGGTTTTAAATGTTTAAATAGTGATGAGTATGTAAATAATACCACACCAAACCTTATTGCTGAATGTAAGAACAATCATACGTGGAAAGTTCGTTATAATGATATTAAACAAGGAAGTAGTTGTCCTAAATGTTACGGTAATTTTAAAAAAACTCCGGAAGATGTTGACAGACTTTTCAAAGAGAAAGGTTTTAAATGTTTAAATAGTGATGAGTATAAAAGTGCTCTTAAACCAAACCTTATTGCTGAATGTAAGAACAACCATACCTGGAAAGTTTCTTATAATAGTATTCACCAAGGAAGAAGTTGTCCTCATTGTTCTGGTAATTTTAAACATACTCCAGAAGATGTTGACAGACTCTTCAAAGAGAAAGGTTTTAAATGTTTAAATAGTTATGAGTATATAAATAATAACAAACCAAACCTTATTGCTGAATGTAAGAACAATCATACCTGGAAAGTTTGTTATAATAATATTGAAAAAGGAAGTGGTTGTCCTCATTGTTCAAATAAGACAGAACAGGAATGTAGAGAAATCTTTGAAGAGATGTTTAAACCTTACAAATTTCCTAGTTCTCATCCTAAGTTTCTTAAAATCAAAAAAAGAAAAAAGGGACTTGAATTAGATGGTTATTGCAAAGAGTTAAACCTTGCATTTGAATATGATGGAGAACAACACTTTGACAAAAATCATATGTGGTATTCAGAAGAAGGAGTATTAAGAGATAGATTAAAAGATGAACTCTGTAATAAAAAAGGAGTTACTTTAATAAGAATTCCTTATACTGAGAAAGAGAACCTGAATGAGTATATTAAATTAAAAACTGTGGAGTTACTTACAAGAAGAGGTATGTATCAATGAAGAGCGTCCATAGCCCCTTCACCGATAACAGAGGTAAGTTAAAGGGTCCTAAGGCTAAGCCGCTAACAGAAGAAGAACAGTTAATAGAGACATACGTATCTGATTTTAGGAGTTACTTAGAAAAGACTGGTGTGAATACCCAGAACAAAAAACGTAGACCTTTGAGAGATAAGACTATAAATAATTATGTTTCTGTCATTAGATATTTAATAAAGACTGCTCTATCTATGCCTGGGGAATTCGAGGAAAACATACAAAATCCTGACCTTTACGTAAAAGTAATCATGCACCAGAAAAGAACTAAATATAGTAGTACTGGTAGGAAGAATAATACAATCTACTATTTTGCATGTAAGAAGTTTGTCGAGAGTAAATTTTCTACTTCTGTTTATAAAAAAATATTTAATAATGATTACGTATATGAAAAGGTTAGTGAAAAGGTTAACGTTGATAGAAAGAAATTGAGTGATAGAGATGTTAAAAATATTCTTTATTACTTAAAGACGTATGACCAAAACTATTATTTAATAGCTAAACTACAATTAATATTAGGGATGAGAGTTGGTGACGTTCTATCAATAAAGAAGAGTGAATGTAATGTTGAAGATTACGAACAGGACAACACTAAACCAATAACATTTACTACTACCATCAAAGGTGGTAAACAAGTAAATTACACTATATATCAAGAAGGATTAAAACAAGAGTTTCTTAAACACTTCTACCTAATAAACGAAATAGATTATATGTTCATGAATAGTTACGACATCTTAAATAGGAAGAAGATACTCAAAAGGGCTAGTGGACTATTTCAAAACACGAGTACGATGATTAGGAGAGTAGGTGAGTTCTCAGATGAAGATAAGAAGAAGAACTATTTTATAAGAACTATTTCAAACTTACCGAGATTAGAATGGGTAGATATACATCTATATATAAAAGAAAGGTATTTTAACTCATTCAAAAATAGGTACGGTCAAGGAGTAAGAAATAGAGAAGGAGATATTACGGAAGAAGAAGTTAACAAGATTCTGGACCAAGAACTAAAAGAATTTATTATTGAACAATTAGAAAACATAATAGTAAGTGAGCGGATTGAGCGTCTTAATAATATAGTAGAAGTAGATGAGCTTAAGGCTAAGCATTTTTACTACCAAAAATATAATATTGCGCTTAAGGACGCTTTTGAGAGTTCATTCCCTGGATTAGATACTGTTGATAGTAGAACTAAAATTTCAACTCATGACCTTCGTAGATACGCTGCAAGGAAATATTATAATAAAAACCATGATTTAATTGCTACAAAAAATTTGTTACAACACTCAAACGTTACTAATACTGAGAAGTATTTAAGAAACAGTAAAGAGGATTTGAATACTGATACTAAAGAGTTTCAGATGGGGTTAGATTTATGAATAAACCTTACTTTCTTATTAGAAAACCAGAAGTGAAAGAAAAATTTACTGAGTTACTTTTTGGTTTTAAAAAAGAAGTTTCTTTTAAAAGATTACCTTTCTATCATAAACGAATGAAATATTTAGAAGAGAGTTTTGAAATTACTAGGAAAGATGGTGAGTTTAGAATCAGACTTAAACCTGGTAAAGAATTTAATTTTATTTTCTAAAGTTGTATTTATGTGTCAAAAATACCCCTACCTTTTTGTAGCAAATGTTATAAAGAAATCAATAAAAAATAGGGTATAATTTCTTATACCCTACCTTTTTCCTTATTTATCTATGTCTACCAAAACATATACAACTACTTTATTATTATTGTTTTTAACCTTTAAAAATCTTTCGGTTAAAATTTATAATAATTTAGATGGATTCTTTAAAGCATTCAGAGAACCGTCTACTAGTTTCTTCTTCTTCTTTTTAGAACCTAACATCTTTTCAACGTTAACAGTTTTAAATTTCATATCCACACCTCCAAATTATATAAACCTTTTAACTTTTTTTAAACCAAATTTTAAATTCTTGTTCATCTTACTCTTACTCGTTTTAAGAACTAAATCTTTCTCCCACTTGTCAAGTCTACCATTTCCATTAAGGTCTCCTTTAACTTTATTCGTAGTGTTATTTACAACCCTTTGAAAATTGTTGTTCTGGTTATTCATATTAACACGTCCATTAATCTTATCTTCATAACAATCTCTGTCATCAGATAAAACTCTACCTTCAGGATTATTCCATAATCCTCTTAATCGTTCTTTATCACTCATCTTAATTACCTCTTCTCAAAAATGTTTGTACGAGTAAACCCGTAAGTATTAATACTTCTAGACCTAATAAAACGTTCTTACTTTCTAATGGAATGTAAGTTGTTCCGAAACTTAGGGCAACAAACATCGTTGTTATCAAACCACTGAGTACTAGATTTGAATTCTTATAATACTGAATTCCAACTATCAATAAGCACATGATAACCGCAAAGTAGTTGAAGGTTAATTGATTTGCAACTAACAACATCCCTTGTACTATGTGTCCGTTCATTATTAAATCAAAACTACTCATTTTGTACCCCCGAAACTAAACAATCTACCAGTGAATATTTCATAGGCCAAGAAGGCATTCAATAAAATTACTAGTGTTTGTATTATACTACTTATAACAACTGCAGCTCCACCGAGTAAACTCTTAAACCCTAAAGTAACCATTAAGAAGGTAACTATATTTTTTCCAGTAACCATTCCGAATATTAATTTTCCTATTTGGACAACGCCAAAATCTGCATAATTACTAAACCAACCGCCAGTATTCGAATCTGGGATCTGGATTTCTGTAGCAACATCACCTTCTATAGTACTAGCGAAAGCTTCATCGTACTCCAATCCCCCTTTTGCGACAACGTTTTCATAAGCGTCTGGATGCATTACTCCACTGAGCGCTATCCCTGCATTCAAGCAGAGCATTACTACTAAAATTGTTATTCCTAAATCAGTCATACTCATTGTGTATTACCTCCTTGCATAAAGTGGCCCAGTAAGTTTAATAGTAAATAAACCCCGAAAACTGTTGTTCCTACTCCAAAACTAAATATTAACCCAAACATAAAACCTACACCTATAACTACATAATTTAATACGTAAGCGTTGATACTACTTAGATACATTGCTAGTAACGCAATAACTGCGAACAGTACCCAATTAATAGCGTTTTGTCCAATAATCTGAACTATAGTTAAATTAGCTTTAACATCTCTCCATATAACCTTTGTTTCATTATAGTCCTCTGTGAACAAAGGATTACTATAACTAATAACTCCGATTAACGTATCATTAATATTACTAGTAACATTAACACTAACAGCAACGTTAGATTGACTACTATAAGTATTCGTATAGACAACTGGTCCGCCAACACTGTTTTTATACACAGTCCAGGTTAAGCTATTACTCGAACTACTAATAGTGTTATCAATCATGAAAAGATTAGCACTTAAACTACTAGTTGCATTGTTAAAAGTAGTATTTTGATAAATTGACAGGTTTGTAGCTACTAAACTAGGTGTCTGATTTAAATTAAAATCACTAAGTCCTAAAACCTGCGTTCTAACACCAGTAGCAGTGTATCGGCCCATGTACTGTGAAAAATTTGTTGAGTAATCTTTAATATACACATCGTAATTTTCACTAGCAATCAAATAGAATAAAGTTTGACTTCCGAGTCCAACAAGTTGAGTACTAATTTGTGTATCTAAACTGTTATTGAAATCTTTTTCTAAATAAATGTAAGCGTTTCTCAATACGTTGAAGGGATCGGTAACTATAAAAGTGGTTTCATACACGACAGGAGTAACTTCTAAATTAATTAAGTAGAAAGTCTTGTTGACTACTTGAGTGGATTCTGGAACACTCGTTAAGTCTAATAAGACTCCTCTATAATAACCTTGTGTTTGGTCAACGTTACTTGTAACAGAAAACTTCATTGGTTGGTAGTCTCGTGCACAACTTCTAACCGTTAAATTGTTACTACTAACGTTATAAAATTGTAAACCACCATCTTCACATTCGAGTCTTAAGGTAATACTACTATTTGCAAGAGTGTAATTGAAAGGTTCATCAAGAAACTCATCACGAATAGATATACTGATGTTTAAGTCTATTAAATCCACCGTTATACTACTACTATTAACACTATTGCCAGCTAGGTCGGTAGCTTGAAAGAAAATATTCGTACTTCCTTTACTACTACTATTAGCATTTAAACTAGTCCAAGTATTATTAAGTATACCACTTTGGTATGCAACAGGGACACCATCAAAAAACATTTTAAGACTTCCATTAGCACTCAAAGAATCACTAAATCTTGCCTGGAAAGTAGGAACGTTTGATACACTACCATTTAAACTAGCATTAATTTCAACTACAGGAGCTATATTATCAAAATTGATAAACTTAATTCCACTAGTAGAACCAGTACCGTTAACACTATAATTATTTAATCCATAAGTCATAGAAGTGTTAGAACTAACGTTGTGACTACCAGAAGTTTTCTGGGTTGTTTGAGAAACATTTAAACCATTCATAATTAAAGTAACGTTTCTAGTATCAGGTATACTGTAATTAACCGTTAAATTATTATCGTTAGTCCAAAAATAGTTTGTAGGGCTATTAATATCGATATCTATTGCTGTAAATGTTCCTGAAAATCTTGAAATAAATTCTGTTTCGTTAATGTACGATACTGAACCACAACTAGAATCAAATGATGGGTTTGCAGTTACAGTACTATCATTACCATAATACATAACACCTGATTCAGTACAGAAAACGTCGTAAGTAGGTAAACTACTACTATCAAAAACTCCAAGTAAGTATTGATTACTTCCAACCTCTGTAAAATTAGATTTAGCGGTACCCGCTAAGTTTGTAGTAGTAAAATCACTATTTGCAAATAAAGCAATTCTAGAAGTAGCATTAAACCATATAATAGTCTCTCCTCTAGTAAGTGATGACGTTCCAGGGTCCATACGAACACTTGAAGACTCATAATAATTCTGTTGAGAATCTCCATAAAAAGTTACGTCACGACTAATACCATGACTTCCTGCGCAACCACTACCACCATTTCCAGTCTCAATATTAATAGGAGTATCATTATAAAAAACTCTGTTTCCACTCACATTATAAAATGATGATCCAGAACTACCACCACTATAAGAAAACATACATGACGAGATACTACCTCCGTTTTGAGTATAAGCATCAATAAGACTACTAGTATTAAAAATGTAATCTCCTGCCACATCAACTACGAATCGAGTATAACCAGATGAACCAGCCGGAGCAGATACACCATTAGAACCAGAACCACTATATACATAGAAGTCTGCGTTAACACCATATAAGGCGTTACCATAAATATAAGTATAAGAATTACCTCCATTGTTACCGTTAGAAGCTGATGTTCTTAATTGAATACTGTTACCACCATAACCATAAAATAATACGTCTGTTAAATAGATGTCTCCAGTCATATTAATAGTTTTATAAGAAGAACCTCCAACTCTATTAGCACCAGAACCTAAACCTCCAGTAACATTAAAAGTAACATTATTATTATAAAAGTTATCTCCGTAAAAAAATACGTTTGTAGTTCCACCACTACTTCCTGAATCACTCCAAATACCGTTACCACCTTTAGCTTCAATGTAAGAATCTGTGATTGTAATATCCCCTGAAGTACTGTTAAGTCTCAAAGCTCCAGCAGCACCGATAGTTCCACTTCCATTCACAATAGCATTCTCTATAACTATATTTTTTGTAGTGTCAATCCAGTTACCTACAAAAGTACCACTACTACAAAGAATAGTTGTTGCATTTTCTGTACAACCACTAACTGCTGGGTCAAGTTCTAAAAGAATGTTATCATTCTGAGAAGCTATTACCCAGAACTCATCATTTGTTCCTGATGGGTCTAACCAAGTAACATTTAATAAAACTTTTAGTTTAACAGTTCCATTACTAAGGAACTTTTTTCCCTTCCATAAATCAGTATCTCTTAAAAGAGACTTCCATTTTAAATTAGTAGGAGTCTCCCAACCAAGATAATCAACTGTTTCATTTAATACAGTGGTAGTATTGTTTACTGTTAAATTTGTGTAAACAGTTTTAGTTTTAGGAACTTGAACTTGAATACTTTCAACATGAACACCGTTTTCACGTTCAAACAAAACTGATACATCAAAATTACGACCTTGTTCAAAGTCTGTTATACTACAATAAACTGGGTATAATCCTTCAGATAAGAATGAGTAAGACTCTTGACTACACATAATTTTAAGGTTGTTTCCTTCAACGAAAGGTTCTCCTTTACTTGTAAGTTGATAAGGCTTTTCTGCAGCAACTGACATAGTACTAACTAATAATAGTAATCCTAAAATTAAAAAAATAATGTTTTTATTCATTGTTCTCCCTCTGCTTTGTTCCTCATACTATTAACAAGCACACCAAGTATTAAAGCTACAAAAATTCCAACCATTAAAGATTGTAAAATAAATGAAACATTGTCGCTAAAGGCGTTGGCCTCATCAAGTTGAGTACTGTTAGCCATATTATTGGTTATATAAATTTCTTGTAAATCACTGGTTTGGTTATCTAAAATATCGTTGACATGACCGACCATACTAAATCCATAAAGAGTTACGGCTAACACGAAAACGAATACTAACACTCCCACTGCAGTTGAATTAGCCATTATAGACCCTCCACTTCAGATTTTCCACCGAACCACATAAAAGTTAAAACGATAACTCCCAAGACTAGACCTACAAACATAAACGTCAAGTATCCATAGTAACTAGTCATGAAACTACCAACGTTAGTTTTAGCCGCCTCAGTAATACCAGGAGTATTTATGATAGCGTGTTGTATAGGTGCAAAAATATTCTTCATAACAAAACTTGCTAGGATTAATCCCATCACACTGAAAATTATGAAAATAATCCTGCTAACAGGACTATTCTTCTCTTTATAACTATAATCTAAATCCATCTTCCCACCTTTTTCTTTCTAGATTTCTTAGGTCCACCTAAGAAATTTTTCTTCTGAAAATTCTTTTTTGAAACAATCTTTTGTGAAATTAATTTATTAGCATTCTTATTAAACCTTTCCTTCATAATTTGATTATCAGTTTTAGGAACCATCTCAATAGGAGAAGTATTCATAAACCTATTATCAACTACGTAAGGATTTGAAAAACTCTCAGTCACGAAAGGTTTCCCAGCGTACATAAAATCGCTATTCAAACTTTGAATCATAGGAATCGGACTAGGATTATAATAGGCTCCAAAAGCCGAATCCGACGGGGAAGAAGTGTAAGCGGCTATCGGAGCCTTTTTTTGAGGTTTAAAAAATCTGTTAAGAGCATTGTTAGGTTTCTTATACATAGAACTTTGTTGGAAGTTCTTAATAGCCATTTCCTCTTCTTCATTTAATAAATATTCTGAATTCTTTTGAAAATCGTAAAGTTCAGATAAACTTATAACAGGATTCACAACTAATCTTCCGTTTCTATCACGAATGAAAAACGATTTATTATTAGAAGGTCCAGGTCTAAATCCACTAGCTGCGATACCAGCCATCATCATTGATATTCTACTAGGACTACTAGGCACAGGAGTAGGTGTAGTAACAGTTGTTTGAGTAATAGGTTGAACAACCTCAAGTTGCAGTTCTGGTTGAGTTATAGAAGTTTGTGCTGTATCATAAATTTCTATAGGTTCAACTTTTTGATTTGTAACAACATCAACTTTTAGTTCTGGTTTAACCTCAGTTCCTAACCTAGTATCATTAACAAATGAATTCATATTATCAAATCTTAAATTAGTAGCACTAATAGGAAGTATTCCTCTTCTTTGAGTTGGAGTAACTATCTCAACAGGTTTGAACATACTACCTTCAAAAATATTAGTTCTTTCTGCAGGTTTAAATCTACTACCTTCAAAAATATTAGTTCTTTCTGCAGGTTTAAACTCTGTTCTCTCTAAAGGATTAACTGTTCTTTGACTTCCTCTAGGAACAAAATCAAATCTAGGTTCAACAAAAACTGTTCTTATATTACTAGGAGAAGTTATACCACTAGTTAATGTATCAGTAATCGTAATAGTACCTTCTTCAGTAGCTACTTTAGTACCTACTTTAGTACCTACTTTAGTACCTACTTCGGTATTAAGAGGTTTTTCAATTGGAAGAGCATCAAGTCTTTCCTGTAATTTAGAAGTTTTCGCTCTAGCACTCATATCAGCTAAAGACCTGGAAACTAAACTAATTTTTTCTTCTTTAGGAATAAAATCTTTTAAAGAACCCTGTCTTGTACTAGCAGATATTAACTTACCAATCTCATTTTCTGCAAACTTTCTTTGAGTTCTAAAAGACGCTGCATCAGCAGTTCTAAAACCTACAAGTGATTCTGCAGGGACAAGTTTATTAGTATCCAATCTTCTAACAAATACTTGGTCTTTAAAATATCCTTTAAACTCTACTTTTTTAGATATAGGTACTAAATCTAAAGTTAAAGGGTCTCTAGCCACAAATCCTATTTCTGTACTAGAAGGTTCAAATAATTCTTTTTGTCTAACATCTTTACTACTAACAGGTTCAAAAGTTTTGGTTCCTGTAACAGGGTCAACTCTTTCAACAAAACCTCTAACTTCAATATTTCTAATAGTTACATCTCTAGTAACAGGTTCTGGAACTATATCAACTCTACCCCTAGGAAAAGTTCCATCTAATCTAGGACCAACACCTCTTCCAGTAGATAAATCTACACCTGAAATAGGTTTTAAGAATTGAGGTTCTCTAGAAGTAATAAATGTACCAGATTCAGAAATAGGTAAAGGTTCAGGACGTTTAAAAAATGAAAAAACTTTTCTAACAGGATTAATTACTAAACGTGTAAGTAACCCTTTATCATTATTACCACGAATAGAATTTTTTAATCTTTTAGAATTTTGAGCAGCAGTTCTAGGAGAAGTCATACCAGCACCAGTTAAGAAAGCAGTTAAATCAACTACTGATTCACCAGCCCTATCAACCTTATTTTCAGCACTAGAAATTTCTAATGCTTCACTACCAGCATAAAGAGTTGCTCCACCAATAAGACTAGCATCTAAAAATTTCTTTCCGATATCAGCAGTCTTAGTAAAACCAGCACCTGCAAGTCCACTTAATGTAGAAGTTACAGCACCTAAACCAAGACTGAAAGCCGCACCAGTACCAATAACTTTAATAATATCTGCTGGTTTAGAATAAATATATTTTAAACCAGAACCAATTACTCTATCAGCAGTACTGACATCAAAACTATCAGTGTACTTATCAGTTAAACCAGAATAATCTAAACCGAAAACCTTTTTGTCAACACCAAACTCTTTTTGACGTTCAACAACCCCACGATTATAAATAGCTTCAAAAACTTGTCTAGAATCCTTATTAATACTAGGATTAGTCCAAGCACCAGAAGAATACAAAAACTTTTGGAACGATAACTGATTCTTAGTAATATCATCAATATCTTTACCAGCTAAAGCACTCTTAAACTTAGGATACTTATTACTAAGAGAATTAACAGAATTAATAACTTAAGAATTAGCTGCACTAGTTTTATCTTTAAAAGAATTAAGTACTTTTTGTTCTTCAGACAATTTAGGAACACCAAAATATTTATTATCATAATCTTCCTTTAAAGCCAATAACTCTTTTTCTTCTTTTCTAATCTTATTAATAGTTACAGGATTAGTAATAAATAATAAATCCTTCTTAGGAGTTAAAACCTCTGCACCTTCTTCAGTAGTACTAACATCAAAATATGTACTCTTATAATTCTCTAACTTCTTATTATAATCTTCTAAATCTTTATTTTGAGAATCAAGTAAAGGTTTTAAAGATTCAAGTTCATCATTATAATTATTAACTTTCTCATTAAAACTAACAAGTAATTTATTATATTGTTCAGGATTAGAATCCTTCAAAGAATTAAGAATAACTCTATCCTTTTCAATATCTTTTAAACGTAAATCTTGAACAACATTTCTTTGAACTAAACCACTATCTTTAGAAACATTAAAACTTTTTTTATTAACATTATCAACATAACCAACAATATTATTATCTCTAAAAACAGGAGTAACAGGTTCAACTACTTCACGAGTAGGTTGTACATCAACACTCCCACCTAATAAAGGAGTAAAAACATCAACTCTTTTGGTCTCTAATCGTTTAATAGGCTTTCTAACACCAACAGCTTCATCAATAAGCTCTCTAGTTTTTGAGCCTAATATTATCTTTTGTTTAGTATCTTCTGTTCCTGGAATAATCAAATCGCCTCTAGTTGTTTGTTTAAACTCATAGGCTGGACGATACTTTCCAGTAGTAGGGTCAAGAATTGCTTGTGAGAAATCTTTATCAAAAACTTTAACGTTTGTTTTAGGAGTTATTCCTAATCTTCTTTGTTCAGATTCAACTTTCTGTTGTGTTTGTAAAAATGTTTCTACTTTAGGTAAATTTATTTTAGAAGATTGTCCTGTCTTTAAGTCTATAGTTTTAACTTTCTCTGGTCTCCAAAAAGCCCAGGCTCCACTAGAAGATTGATTTTTTAATTGAACATCAAACACATCTTCTCTTACTGCTCTTCCTTGTTCATTAAGAATAATTCTAGAAGTAACTACAGGTTGTGTTCTTGTACCGAAGTCTTTATCATACTCCCACTTTTTTTCTTCTTTAAATTCTAAAGAATTTGTATCAGGATTATATTCATATCCTTTATCAAAATAAGTTTGTAATTCAACAGGTAATTCTTTTATTACTTTGTCTCCTCTTTTTAATTGTATCTTAGGTTTGTTAGCTTCAGCTACTTTTCTCTGAGTTCTAGTATTTTTTAAACCAGCAGCTCCAAGCCTTCTTGAAAGTTGTTCGCCTTGCCTAACAATGACCATCTTATTTCTTACCTTTCTTTTTAAGTATGATCCTTGCAACAACATTTGATGCATCGGCACTACCGAATTTCTTAAGAAGCTCTTTTTTGCCTACTGGAAGATAATAACTTCCACCAATTTTTTTCAATTTTTTCATATAAAACCACCAAAAATTATATTTTTATATAATTATATGGTTTTACACGTTTATAAGTGTTTCGGTAAAACAACAGGTTTATTTATTTTTAGCATTATATTTCTGCATGTAATCATACGAAATCAGATAACCAAAAATAAAAAATCCAAAACTACTAAACAAACAAATAAATGCCGCTACTGGAAAAATCCAATAAGGACTCTTCTTATATTTAACCATTTTACCAGTTTTAATACTTTCAACTTCTCCATATCTATCCATCATTTTTTCACCTCTTTTTACCACATTTATAACACAACTTCTTACTAGAACTTAAGAACCCGCATTCACACCTAAATAAACCCTTCTCATCTTTAAAATCACTAAAGTCAGACCTTTTAAGAATATCAGAAAGAAACTTCCTTTTGAAAGATAGTTGAAGATTATTTACAGATATATCACTCAGGAATAATTTCCGAGCTTCAAAATCATCTTTCAAAGTTTGTGGATCAATATTTCTTTCTTTCATTAGAAAGTAAAGTACACGTTTTGCAACATCCCACTTCTTACTCATAGAAATAAACCGTACATTAGAATTGCCGTTACTGCTGTTATTGATGCAATTAAAAAACCAAGAGAAAAATGCTTGAAAGATTCTTGTTTTATATATTTTTTAACTGCTAATCTTTGGGTTGGGGTTAATTTTATTTCACTCATTTTTACATATCTCCTTGTTACTACTCTTTGGTGGTAACACTTTTTGTCTATCCAGTATACACATTTCCACACTGAATGGTTAAAATCACTATAATTTACCAACATTACCGACTTTTTTCAAGAGTTTTACAGGGGATCTATATATTGTTGAACTATATATAGATCCCCTGTAAAATTCCTAAAAAAACCCGGTAATCTTGGTAAATTGTGTATTTTCCTTAATTTTGATACCTCTCCATCCTCTAACTAATTTACCTTTTACCTCTTTCCTAATTTCTTCACCGTTCAACTCAGTAGTTAGGTTATAGTTAATTGTGTTATATGTAGGCATCTTACCTAATCTATGTTTCTTAAAATAAGGTCCAATTATATCTCTTATTTCAGATAATGAAACAAAACTATCATTCTCTTCACATAACATGTCTTCCATGAATCCATACATTGGATTCGCCATTCTTGCCCATGATACTACTATGTTTTTTGAAAGAGTATTAAAAGGGTAGGTAAATCTATTATTTATTAATTTAGATAAACTAGACAACGCTAAGTTTAAAAAACCACTCATTTCTTCACTACTAACAGTATTTCTCAATATATTAGGGTCTTCTAACTTAATACATTCACTTTCTTTACCACCGTAATTATCATCTAATACTTTCTTAGTTACAAATGTAACTGGGAATCCTATAAGCCTCCACCTTCTAAAAAAACCAGGACTATTATCTGAAACAATAGGTAGACCATTACAAGAATATAGTAATTTTGCATATGAATAAATATGGAAAGGAGAACTATATATCTTTCTAACCCTAATCTTATCTTCACCAGTAGCCTGTTTGAACATACTTGTATTGTCAATACGGTTATTATCAATGTCTGCATTGGCATTTAATAATCTTCTATGAAGTTCAGCACCTGCATATGTATCTTCAGATAAATCTTTTAATGAAACTCCAACAGTATTGTCTTCACCTATAAATCTTCTAAGAAGTTCTATAACTTTACTTTTACCGTTATTCCCATCAGCAGTTAGAATTAATGCAGTCTGTGATTTATATCTTCTGTAAAGTAATTCTCCAGCAAATTGTTTAATAATTTCTATTGATATAGGGTCTACTACAGTATTCTCCAAAAACTTTTCTATATTTGGACATTTAGCCTCTGGGTCATAATTAATAGGTATTCTTTGAAAAAACCTTATCTCTGGATTAAAAGATGATAACTCTTTAGTTTTAATATTAAGTATACCATTTTTTACAAGTATTAAATCTTCATTAGGTTCCATAAGGAATTCTTTCTGTTTTATAAAATTTAATTCTTCTATATCAGAAACTATCTCCTTACTAATAATTCTATTACTTTTTTCACCTAATATATCTTTTACTAACTCTCTGATTTTATTTGAACCACCTTCACAGTACATACCAGTTGTTGGGTCAAAATAGTAAGTATTATTACTCTTTTCTTCAAGTATAGTGAAGAAGTAATGTTTACTTAATATGTATGATGTTACTAATTCCCTAGCACTATCAAACTTTCCATCTAAGTGTAAAGTGATATAGGCCTCTTTGACTCTTTCCTTATCTTCAAGGATGTCGTCTTTATTAGCCTCTATTAACTCATCTACTTTTATACCGTATTTAGCTATTAGTTTCTTTCTCGCTTCGGAGTATGTAACTTCTGGGCTGTTTCTTCTCTTATCGTTTTTATCAATATTTTTTAGTGTTTCTATTTGTCTATATAGTTCTATTGAATTTCCTGAACTACCACAGTGGAAACAGTGAAAAATCTTTAATTCTTCGTTATATCCAAAACATTTTTCTCCTTCTGATTCATGTTTTAAAGGACACATACATGGATTGTTATATGTGTTTGTTATTCCTTCATCTATTAACATTTGTTTTATATCCATGTGTTTTAGTATTTCTTCTGTTAATAAACTTCTATCTTTTATTTCTACTATTGTATTTCCAAATTTAACACCTTTTATTTTTTTAGTGTCATATATTGTAATTTTTTCAATTAAAGATTTACTTTGTTCTTCTGTTAGTTGAATTATTGGTAAATCGTTTACAACTTCATAAATACTTCCTGTTGGGTGTAGACTTCCTGGACCTACTACTTGACTTCCTAGTGCCTGAAAATCTCCTACTTCTGTTAGTATTCCATCTAAATCTACTGTCCGTATTTTTGATTTTTTTGGCATTACTATATTTTCGTGTAGTTTTACATATAAGTGTACTCCTTTATTAGTTTTAACACTAAATGTTTTAAGAAATTCTGATTCTTTTGGTAATTTATTGTAGTAATCTATATTATCGAAGTCTAATACCACTAAACTGTTGTGTCCACACAATACTCCATAATTTTCTCCTTGGTTTATCCATTTTTGTGTTTCTTCATATGAGTAATTGTTTTCTTGTCCCCATTGTTTATCTATTGGTACCTTTCCTTTTAATTTTAGAAATCTAAACCCAGTTTTTAATTGTTCAGGTATCTTCACTGTCCTTCACCTGTT
>Ga0194000_1000028_pt1 | contig 18919 bp, 20 predicted proteins | sample FLT_67_MG_FD_140346 | JGI IMG/M metagenome (GOLD analysis project Ga0194000, IMG submission 140346) | Sediment microbial communities from the Broadkill River, Lewes, Delaware, United States - FLT_6-7_MG | ecosystem: Environmental > Aquatic > Freshwater > River > Sediment | place: USA: Delaware... | reverse complement strand
TGACGATCTAAGAAACTTTTCAAAATCCTTCATTGAGTTAATCGCAGGTATTATTCTTTGATTCATATTTTGAACCTCCTAGTACACTCAATCGCAAGTTTCCATCCATCGTATTTTTTATTACGTACTTCTTCTTGCATATTAGGTTCAATTCTTTTATCTAATATCCAGTTGCTTTTTAACTCGTTAATATTTTTCCAAAATCCTACAGCTAAACCAGCTAGGTAAGCTGCTCCTAAAGCAGTTGTTTCATGAACGATTGGCTTTTCTATGGGAGTATTTAAAATATCACTTTGAAATTGCATTAAGAAGTTATTCGCAACAGCTCCACCATCAACTCTTAATGTATTAAGCATAATACCAGATTCTTCCTCCATTACACTAATAACATCTTTTGTCTGATAAGCAATTGATTCTAAAATCGCTCTTACAAAATGTTCTTTTTCAGTTCCTCTAGTTAAACCAAATACTGCTCCTCTTGCATCAGTGTCCCAATATGGAGTACCTAAACCAACAAATGCAGGCACAACATATACACCTTCAGTATCATTAACACTAGTAGCATATTCCTCGCTTACAGAAGCAGATTTAATCATTCTAAGACCATCTCTAAGCCACTGAACGCTACTACCAGCTACAAAGACACTTCCTTCTAAGGCATAAGTAACCTTACCATCAATACCCCAAGCAATAGTAGTAAGTAATCCCTTACTACTCATAATTGGTTTAGATCCTGTATTCATAAGCATAAAGCAACCAGTTCCATATGTATTCTTAACATTACCCTCTTCAAAACAAATTTGTCCGAATAAAGCTGCTTGTTGATCCCCAGCTATACCTGATATAGGAATCCTTCTATTAAAGAATACATGTTGACTCGTTTCAGCATAAATCATCGATGAATCCTTAACCTCAGGTAACATCGATTTAGGAATATCAAGAATCTTTAAGAGTTCATCATCCCAACATAAATCATGGATGTTATATATAAGAGTTCTCGATGCATTGGTATAATCAGTGATATGAGTTTTACCATTTGTTAACTTCCAAACAAGCCATGTATCGATAGTACCAAACAGCAAATCACCTTTTTCTGCTTTTTCTCTTGCACCTTCAACATTGTCTAAAATCCACTTAATCTTCGTTCCGGAAAAGTAAGCATCTATCAGTAAACCTGTTTTTTCCTTAAATAGATCATTCAATCCTTTTTCTTTAAGTTCATCACAAATATCATCTGTTTGTCTTGATTGCCACACAATAGCATTATAAATAGGTATACCAGTTGTTTTATCCCAAACGACTGTAGTTTCTCTTTGATTAGTAATCCCAATAGCTTCAATCTGAGAAACGCTAAAATCATCGTGTTCAATAACATCATAAATGCATGCCATAACACTTAACCATATTTCATTTGCATCGTGCTCTACCCAACTTGGTTTAGGAAAGTGTTGTGTAAACTCTTTCTGTGCTGAGTGTACAACTTCACCTTTCTTATTGAATAGTATAGCTCTTGAACTTGTAGTACCTTGATCAATTGACATAATGTACTTTTCCATAATACCCCCTATAAATAAAACAAAAGAGAAAATAGTCCCTAAAAAATATGACTTCCTCTCTTTATCTCTTCTAAACTATTAACTTAGAAATAGAATACCAAATATCGATATCAAAGTCAATTTATACCAAATAAAAATTGGTATACAAACTACCTTATTAGTTAGTACACCAATGAAAGCGTTGACATATTTTTCTTAGTAAGGTACTATAGTACCATAAAAAGTTAATTTTCCGAGAGAGAAGAGAGGAAGAGTATCTCGACACACGTCGTAGTATTATTCTCTTTTTTTTCTACATAATTAACAGAAAATGAGGTGAAATTTTAATCAAACAGCAAATCATGAGTTAAAAAAATAAAAAATTTGAAGGGAGAAACTATGTTTAAAAATTTATCAATGAATTTGAAAGCTGCGATTATTTTGATAGGAATAATCATCTTATCAAGTCTCGGAGCAAGTTTAGTTCAAAACTCTTTTGGTTCAGTTGATGTTTCAAGAGTGAGTTTTGAAACTGAAAGAGGGGAAATAGCTGGTTATCTATATATTCCTAAGGGAGTAGATGAGCAAAATCCCGCTCCAGCAATACTAGCAACACATGGTTACTTAAATAACGCTGAAATGCAAGAAATAACTGCTATTGAAATGTCAAGAAGAGGTTATGTAGTATTAGCATTCAGTATGTATGACCATGGTGACTCAACATGGGCAGGAGATTCAGCTCCGTTTGGATTCTGGTATCAGTCAATGTATGATGCTGTACAGTACATGTATGAGCAAGATTACGTACTAAAAGATGCAAACGGTAACGGTATGATTGGGGTTAGTGGTCATTCAATGGGTGGTTACTCAACACAAACTGCTGTTGTATTAGATGAAGCTGATTTTGCGGTTAATGGTTACCGTAAGATAAGTGTTGCGTTATCAGTAGGTTCTGACTGGAGATTCGTTTCTTCACCAGCACAGATTCCTTTATACGGACCTAGAAGTGGTGGTATGATAGCAGCACAATATGACCAATTCTTCTTCGATAGTGTTGGAAATGAAAACGGAAGCGTTGTTCATAAAAACTATTTAGCTGACCCAGATGGATTAGCATTCGTTGGTTTAACAGAAGGTTCAGCAGTGGAAGGTCAATTCTATGAAGTTGGCGATGGACAAAGAGTACTTTATACTCCAGATGAGACACATCCACAAAATACTTGGTCACTTAAATCAGGTACAAACACAATTGATTTCTATGACGAAGCATTTAAGTTCCAACTAGCAAAATATAACTTAGGAACTCTTTCATCATACGATATTGAAACTGGTAGTGATGGTCAAATTTGGTGGCTTAAAGAAGCATTTACATTTATCTCTTTAATCGCATTATTTGCACTAATATTCCCATTATTCGGTATTATTACTGACTTACCATTCTTCAAGAAAGCATTAAAAGATGAGGAAACACCAAAACCAGAAATGACTGAGAAGCAAAAAGTTGTTAGAAATAGAGTAATTCTATTATCGACATTCTTTGGATTCTACATGCTAACTAGATTTATGAATAGATCAGCATCACTTGATAACTACGTAAGTGTTATCAATGTATTATTAGTTGGTGTTATAATCGCATTAGTTGTACTATGGGTAAAATATCTAATTAATAAAACTGATCTTAAGAGAATCTTAAGATTCACTGGAACATTAGGTGGTACACTAGTAGCAGGATTTGCTTACAGATGGTTCTTAATGTCTAGAGCTGAAATCATTCAACAAGATCATTATTTCTCAGCTCCTTCTATTAATACGATAGTATTCTGGGCAGTTGCTGCCGGTGGTACAATATTATTAATCTCATTACTATCTAACTTATACTTCAACTATAATCAAGAAGATGATAATCCATTTGGACTTAAAGCTCCAATTGCAAAAGTTGGTATTGGTATTCTAACTGGATTAGTATTAGTAGTTCCAGTACTTCTACTTGTTGCGATTATTGGATGGATATTCAACGTTGACTTTAGAATTTACACGTATGCAATTCAAATATTCAACTCACACCAATTTGCAGCAGGGCTAAGATACATCCCATTATTCTTCGTATATTACTTTGCAGCTGCTATTAGTGTTTATATGAATACTAAAAACTGTAAAGGTTGGCTAGCTGATGTATTTGCAGCATTATTATTAACTGCACCAATTATCCTATTCTTGGTATATCAATACTTCACATTATACGGAACTGGTGTTGCAGCATATCCAACATTCTCATTAAGCGGAATCTTAACTGTAGGATTAGTTCCAACATTGGCATTCGCTGGAATCGCAATGAGACGTATGAGTCAAAAAACAGACAACATCTGGACTGCAGTTACATTTACAACTGTATTCTTCACATTAATTACATTAGCAAATACAGCTGTTTATATCTTATCGGCTGTATAATACTTAAAAACATCTCTACTCCCCGTAGGGATGTTTTTTTATGCATTATGATATAATTTCCATATACCACTTGACTCTCACATCGTGGTAGACATTATACTTTACTTATCCGGATAATAAGGAGGCAATATGTTTAAAATTGGAGATTTCTCAAAGTTAACTCATGTATCAATTAGAATGTTAAGATACTACGACGAAATTGGTATATTCAAACCAGTTTCAGTTGATGATTTTACGTCCTATAGATACTACTCCGCATCTCAGATACCTACCCTAAATAAAATCGTTTCTCTTAAATCACTAGGTTTCAATTTATCTGAGGTAAAGGAAATAATTGAAGTAACTGATTCAAAAAAACATATTGAAATCCTTAAACAAAAGAAACAAGAATTAAGCAAAAAGATTGTAGATGACAAAGCTAGATTAAATAGTTTAGAAAACTACATCGAAAACTATAATAAGGAGAGTATTTATATGAAGTATGATGTCGTGATTAAAGCAGTACCAAGTATCAAAGTAGTAACACTAAGAAAAAACATTCCGAACTACGAAAGTGAAGGTATGTTATGGGGCGAATTTATGGAAAAAGTTAATAAGCATAATGTAAAGTTAAGTAGTGGTTGTTATGCCAAATTCTATGAAGATGGTTATACTGAAAATAATGTTGATGTGGAAATTGGTAATCAAGTGCTAGAACTTCAGGATGATGTTGATGGACTAGTTTTTAAAGAAACCGAAGAAATCAAACTAGCCGCAACACTACTTGTCTCTGGTGATTATGTACCTAACATCAAAAATGGGTTTAACTATATGGCAAAATGGTTAGAGGATAACAATTACAAGATTACAGATAACTCATATACTTATTATATAAAGGGTCCCGGTGAGGAAACTAATCCAGAAAACTATCTAACTGAAATAGTAATTCCAGTTAGTAAATAGGAGGATATATGAAACACGAATGGAGAAAAAAGGAAAAAGAGCTTTATTTACCTAAAAACAAACCTACGATAATTGATATACCAAAATGCAAGTACTTAACAATTGAGGGGAAGGGAAACCCCAATGATGATGAGTTTAAAACATGTGTAAGTGCACTATATGCACTTTCCTACGGAATCAAAATGGGTATAAAAGGAGACAAAATAAAGGACTACACTGATTACACGGTTTATCCTTTAGAGGGCTTTTGGGATCTTTCGGATGAAGGGCGAGTGCTTTACGAAAAGGGAGCAACTGTAACTGAACTTAAAGATTATCTAGTTTATAAATTAATGATACGTCAACCTGACTTCATAACTGATGAAGTATTCAACAAATTCAAGGATATTGTTTATAAAAAGAAAAAAGACGAAGCAATTCAAAAAGTAATCTTCGAAGTCATTGATGAGGGATTAAGTTGCCAAATGTTACATATTGGTAGTTATGACTCGGAACCAGAATCATTTAGGATAATGGAAGAATATTGTATTCAAGAAGGTTATACAAGAGCTTCTAAGAAACATAAAGAGATCTACATAACTGACCCTCAAAGGGTAACTCCAGATAAGCTCAAAACTACCATTCGTTTCAAAATCAAAAAGAAGTCATAAATTGACTTCTTTTTTAGTACAGAATATTATCTCAACATTTTCTCAATTACTTGACCGATCACTTTTGTAAGTTCGGATTCAAATCCCCTGTTAACATCAGGAAGACCCGTTCTTGCATGTGTAACTTCATGGGTAAGTATACCAGCAAAATCGGAAAGAGACATCAGAACTCTCCTATGTAGAACAATCAATCTTGATTTTGAATCATATACACCATCTGTTCTATAATCCGATGCAAAATCAGTTCTTATGTTCGAAGATATTTTGATTTCGCTAACAGTACTAGGTAACCCTCCAATTAATTTCAGTATCTTATTCTGATAAGCAAGTACTTTTCTCTCGAATTTTGTTAGCTTCTTTTCATCTATGAAGTGGTAATCAAAGTCATCATTGTATAAGCGAATAAACTGATCAAAATCAACAATGAGGTTCCCTTGTTTATCAGTACTCCCACTTATTTTACTTCTTAAGTTCTCTGGAACTACTAAAACACTTTTCCCCTGTCGCTTAATCTCGTCAATTGCATCAGGAGATGAAAAAGCCTCAAGCTGCGTCATAAACACATATGTACCCATGCTATTCAGTATCTCAATAGCATGATATTGAACATCAATCCAATTTAATTCATCACTCATTTCGCCAGTTTGTAGCCCAGAAAATTCTTCAGCAAGTATAGATGCAACTGTTTCATCCTGTGTTGATAGCAGGATGCTTTTCACTCTTTCAGAATAAGCAGTTCGTCCTACATTCGTCCTTTCTCTATTCAATGATTTCTTGATTTGAGAGTTCAGGGAAGTAATATTATAACTAAACAAGAAATTATTTTCCTCAGCTACTTTAAGTCCATTTATATAAATGATTCCCTTTTCGCCGATCTTTTGATAAATTTCTCCGTATTGCGTCTTGGTAATTGGAGCACTAGAGGAAAATTGAATGAATAAGTCCAAGGCTTTTTGTACTTCCTCGTCACTAATGCCAGATATGATAACATCTGTACCTTCCATATTTTTACTTACTGGATCATCTAATATAGCATGTATTGTTTGAATGTCATCAAATCCCGATTTACTCATTCTCCTTGTAGTAATGTTTTCATGTTTGGATTGAATATTTATTTGTATTCCATGTCTATTAAAGGTTGCAATCGCATCCTTCAATCCAATCCCAAACTTTCCTATTAAATTATCACATCCAAGTTTCTCTTGGTTTTCGTTCTGAGTTAAATGTTCCCTCCTAACTCCGCGTCCAAAATCACGCACATGCCAACTGCCCTTTTCGTCTTTGAAAATTTTAATTTCTTTTGATTTGGATAACACCTTTTCGTCCAGCGCATTTGAAATAATCTCCCTTACTGCGTGATACGGCTGCCAATCAACAAGTATTTCTTCAATGTTTAGATCAAATTCTTTTTGATTCATTGCATACACCTCCTACCAATATTTTACATTCAAAAGTGAAGTCTTTTCTAAAAATCGTTCGACAAAAAAACACCTATTCAGGTGTCTTCCTCTCATAAAATGGTAATCCATATAAATAACCAATGATAATCGCTAATATTAACCATAGTACAATGTACAGAATGTGATTGTAATCATTTATAATATCTAGAATAGGTGTATTTGATGCTGGTTGCATCATATAAAACATATTTAGCATATCTGGTTTATTTACAATATGACTTATAATACCTCCAATGATTGCCATTGGTAATGTTATGAATACATATAGATTAAAATCAGATTTGTATAACTTATACTCAAGTATTCTCATAAAGTATATAGGTACAATTAATATAAGCACGTGTCTTATGAAAAACTGATAGAAGTTATATCTTGTTGGACCATCAAGTATATTAGAAAACAGCAATGTAGTTATCGCTCCCCAACTCCAAAAAAATGTCAAAACAAAGCAAGTTCTATTTTTAGTAATAAGTGCTATTCCTCCTAGATATATTGCCCAACCACATGTTGCTTCTGGTAAGTACATATACCAAGGTAATGAGTTACTATAGGCATATAAATATATTGTAACTGAACTAAGCAACATAAATATGCCAAGTACATACCTAACGGATTTCTCATTCTTCATCTTTTTTATTTTAGGAGTTAATAAAAAGAACCCTATTATTAATACAGTACATACTAATACAGTTAAATAATATTCAATTGTAAATAGATGAAATTCGGCTTCCCCACCATAAGGTACCCTTTGAAAGAAATTTTCCATATACACCTCTTATGAATTATATATTTCAAAACTAACTTATCTTTCTTAGTATTTCAATCGTAGATTCAATACTAGGTCGTAAGTTATAGTGACCACTCCAAAAATCTACAATATTACCATCCTGGTTTATAATTATATTTGCAGAAAGTGATATCTTTCTTTTATCCTTTGTCTTTCTATTAAGATTATCAATATAATCCCAATCCATCAATTCGTCATCAACTAAGTCATATAACATTACAGCGACAAGTTCTTCATCACAAAATATATCAAATGTAGCATTTGTTTTTTCTTTCATAGCTTTTGCTTTAATAGTATCGTCAACGCTAATAGCAATAACTTCTGCGTTTAATTCTTTTATTCTCTTATACTCCTGTTGCACCTGCAACAGTTGATTAATTCAGACTCCTCAGAATGTTCCTCTATAAAAAAATAACCATATATTACTTTTTAGTCTTTCACTTAATGCAACTTTCTTACCTTCACAATTATACAAAGTAAAATCACTATACTTCTTCATACCTTCTCCTTAAGTAAATAAGACTTATTTTCTAACACCTTTAACATAAATAATTTCTTCAACAACCTCGTTTGAATCATCTAGTATTCCATTGAAACTCGCAAAGTAATTTTTATATCCACCTTCACAAGAACCAACTAACACTACTTTCTTATTGGTGAAAGGTTTACTTTCTAAGAATTTCCTCATATATTGAGCAACTCTACCTGCCCATACAGGTGAAACGATATAGATTTTATCGTATTTATCATAATCAATATCATCTATATTGTATTTCACGTTTTTATTATTAACAGTATAAAACCCATATATAAACATCTGCATTGGGCGCCATTTCCATACTTTCCCAACAGGTTTCAACTCAAAACGATCCCCTTCAATTGAACAGGCTATCTTCTCACTTTGTCTTAATTTACTCATTGAAAAATATATTACTAAATTCATAAATCCTCCTATTTTATTGCGGTATTAATTTGATTTCTATATACATAGTACTTAGTATAAATAAACTCTGATACTAAATTAGTAATCATAGTTAAGAATAATACAATATATGCATTCCAGTTAAGATTAGTTAATGCATCTCCCCACCAAGTAGATAAAGGTGTAAATATTGCATAGAATACTGCTACTTTTGTCATCGCAATTGGAACATTTGCAGCTGACTTAAATGTAAACTTTCTATTCAAAGTAAAGTTCCATAAAACCGACAATGTCAAAGCAATTAAATATGATGGCCAGTATTTAAACTTAATAATCTCATAAACAAAAGTAAATGATAACGCCTGTATTACTCCTGCTGAGATTGAAAAAAAGAAAAACTTAACCATATGTTGAATATTTTCATTCTTCTCTTGAATACTCATCTTCATAATTCACCTCGTATAAATTATATCATAAATAAAAAAGCACCACCTATATAGGAGATACTTTATTTAAGTTATTTAGTTATCAATACTACTTGTGCAGTATTAATTTTTCCTTTGTACTTTCCTCTAGCTCAACTCCCAATCCACTCGCCACTCTATTCACATAGGCAAAGTAGGCGGTTACTTGATTAACATCCAAAATGTTTCTATCAGAAAAGCCGTTCTCTTGCATATAGGCAATATCACTTGGTTTAATTGAATTACTTCTCTTTGTCAGTTTAACAGCATGATCCAACATTATCATATCAAAATCGCTAATATCAGCTGTTTTATAGTCATCAAATAATTGTCTTACTAACAAATCATTATTACTCTCTCTACGAAGACCCTCTCCGTGATGAATAAGTCAGTAATAGCAATCATTAACTTTTGAAACTACGACTGCTATCATTTCTCTTTGTACTCGTGTTAAACTAGAATCTCTAAACATCACAGATCTATATAGTTCCCAGTGTCCTTTCAAAGACTCAGGACTCAAACTGTGTATCCTAAGAATATGATCCAAAGTATCATCACCCTTTGAACCCATTTGTTTATAGTATTTAGCTAGTTTACCCTCTGCTTTTGATTCTTCTATCATCTTTATATAAGCCATAAAACCCTCCATTTGTTCAATATAACCCACGATAATTTATTATATATCATATTCCATTTGAATGAAATTAAGTAGGATTATAACTTACATATTCTAGTTACTATTATACCCAAATACTCTAGTACCCAAAGTATCCTTCCACCACGATTCTCTTTCTAAAATATACTTCTTATCTACACGGGAGTTATAATTTTCAAGAATTGAGTATTCAAAGTTTTCCTTTATGTAGTCAAACCCCCTAGACTCAACAACCTCTTTTAACTCAATATTTCCTCCGTGTCCATTCTTTATATAATTTGACCACCTTTGAAGTAACATACCATTATCTCCAGTTGCAGAGCCTACATAGCACTTACCATTGCTTTTATCACCAATTAAGTACACTGCCTTTTGATGTTCAAAAGCTGCTACCCAGTCTCTTTTATGTCTAACAACAATATTCTCTAATTCATAAAATGATAATCGCACTGAATCATATCCAGGGAATTCCTTGCCATCAAAAACAGAGGGTAGTATTTGAACAACTTCTAAATCATCAATTATCTTTTCAGCCCAATAGGTTGTCGTTTGAGCTTTCTTATGATACTTAATTATCGTCCGACCATATAAAGGGGCATATTCCTCTAGCTCCTCTCCTGCATAGTTAATACCTTTTAATACATTCAACTCTTTTGTGACTTTCTTTATTGTAGTAAGCAACCAAAAATGTCCACTCATTCTTACTAGGCAGATTGCAATTTGACCTACATTGAAATTCCTTTGCTTGTTTCTCCAAAACAACCACTGGGTGTTTATTAAATCAGGGTTGCTAGCATATAAATCAATCGGGTCATCCTCTGAATTGTTAAGATTGAATTTTATTTTACAATTTTGATAGGTACTAAGTTTAAGTAAATCGCTTATGAATAGTTTAGTGCTCATCTCGCTCTCCTACTTCCTTTGACATATACTTCCAAATAGCGTGATCCAACTTTCTTATTGTTAAATCTGTATAACTGATTCTCAGTCGGTTTAATAGATTCTTGAATACAATCCGAACATCATTCACACTAAAAAGTTGTCCTGTAGCCCTATATAAAAAATTAAGAATATGGCGATCTGGTTTCACTAGATTGTCATTATCACACAGCATCAGGAAATAATTAGTACTTATGCCACTTGATTGTCCTTTGTCTATTTTCAAATATTTCCTCAACAATAAACTCAATTGACACACCTTCAATATTGACAAGAAAATCACTAACAGTATGTTCATTGTCAATACTATTAGGAGATGAACCATAATTCCTAAATTGAGTAAGATTGTAATAATCTGCATATCTTTTAACTGTATTTCGAGTAGAGGAATAATTTGCACCTATAGAGTATATTGCATCAATCACACAAAAGACTATGCTATTGTAGTAATACTCTGAAGATAGTGATATAGAATCCAAGTTAATAACACTGTCTATTGATTCAGCCAATCTTTCGACTATATCTTCTCTCATTATTTCTCACTTTCTTATTCTTATATTGAAACCCCTAACTATAGTGTATGAATATACTAACTTTGACCCAGACCACTAACTAAGTCTAACACCAATAGGTACATCAATTCTATCTGCAGCTACTACTTTGCCTCCTTGGACAATGTAACATTCAACAAAGTGATATCCAACAAAATCAGCACTCTCTCTTTTCTCATCACCAAATCCTGATTCTATAGACCCCCTCACCATATTTCTTTCCAGTGCTTTATGCCCAACATTCCTAACTTTCCATAACACCTCATACTGACCCTGAACATCGGTATCACTAACATAGAATTTGAGACTACTATTTGGTAAAACCATCATTTTCTTGTCACTTAATCTAAGGTTTTTGCTATAGTTATATCTCTTATTGGTATAGGTACAATCTATCTCCACATACGATGTTAAATCCATCTTATATTTATCTTGAATCACTTCTTCTTGCTCTAGTCTCCTATCATTGTGTAAAACAAGTCCACTGTTTAGGTAAGAAGTGAACTTACTGGTACTCACTTTATCGTAAACATTGCTTCCAAATAACTGTATAACTGATTTTTCTATTACTCTAGGATTGTCCGAAAATAGATTTCTAACATGATACACTAACCAATATGAAAATTTTCTGAAATTGATATAAAACTCCTGTGATATGTGCCATTTATCTGTAAATTCCTCTTTATCATACACTGGATTAGATACGCGAAAATTCATCTTACTCTTGGCCAAATTATAGAAGTAGGTAGCAGCATCTAGTAACGATTTTCCTAAGTTCATTTCACCATCATATTTTTCAGCAACTAAAGTCGTTATCACTATACTTTGTGGAACAAACTCCTCATCATCTCTAAAGAATATATCTCTAGCCCTTTTAATCAATTGGACAACTCGATTAAGGGGGGGTTTTGTGTAATAATCCGAAGGCTTCTCTAGAGTATCAACTGCCATATCCTTTATTACATTATAAAGGCCCTTATCAATCACAGTATAGTTCTTGTCGACAGATTTTCCTGTCAGCAGGCTACTTCGTTGTAGAAACCACTGACTATAGGGATAGGGCGCTCTATCAATCCACTTACTTTTATTGGTGTCGACTGCCTTTATGTTTCCTTTGTTATCGTTAGATAGTGGAAGTGTAGGCATAATATCAAAATGATAATTATTGACGTAGTTTATCCTCACAACATTTTTGTACTCCTCGGTTATTTCCTTATACCTTCCCTCTGAGAAAACGTCAACTAACTTATCGTAAAACGGCTGAACATGAATGCCTGGTTTCCACTCATCATCGAATACGCAGACAACATCCACGTCAACTTCCTCTTTATGTATTGGTTTTATCATTGTATCAGTTGAAAAAGAACCTTGGACGTATATCGACCCATCGTCACTAGAAAGGATATGTTGATTATTTATGTATTTACTTAGTGCATCATAGTTCTTCTTAAGCTCGTTAAACTTGTTCAAAGACAACTGTAAATGAACTCCGATCTGATTCAGCAAATTATCAATTCCTTTATACAACATAATTTCCTCCTATAGAATTAATTTTGAATGTTTGGCGATTGTTTCTACATAATTATCGCCAGAGACTCCCAATGATTTAATTTCAGCAGCAGAGCTAAAATAGCATCTATCATTAGGTTCTTTCAATAACGCTAGTAGAACTTTTCTTTGAGAATCATCTAGTATTATCTGAAAAATATCGAATATGAGAAGTTCATAAATCTGATGATGTTCACTAAACTCTATTCCTTTGAATTTGGTGGTTATAAACTCCCCTTCTGCGCCAGAGAACTCTTTCTCACTAAGGATTTTAGATTGAATTAACTCCTCATTGAACTCTCTCGTAAATCCTGTTTCTCTATTCTTTTCAGTTTTCCTCCATTTCAAAAACTTTTTTAGTGAAGAAAGTTCAATTGTTCCTCTAATGTCGTTATCATCTCCGTGAGTTTCATCTCTTTTGAATCCGAATTGTCTCTCAATCTCTCTATCATAATAGTGATATACCCCTCCAGGAGGCTGATATTTGTTATACTTTCCTCTCACCAATAAATATTTTCCTTGTATTTTTATTCTTATAAGATATGCGTATGATATTCTAATTCTGGTCGAACTGGGTAAGTTAGGTAAAGTATACCTATTAATTCTCATATTGAAGTATCTTCCAATCCATTTCCACTGTGAATATAATAGCGAAACAATTGCAGCAGCTACTATTTCAGGGATAATTGTAAAATCTAACTCTGAAAATATAAATTCAAAGATAACTATTAGTAATGCTATCAATACAAAACTAACAAAGAACTTTTTCATAAATCCTCCTTAATATAAATGCAGTGGTGTGAAGTTGGTAGACTATAGCTACTAACTCCCTTTAAATCATATTATTATTTGCCTTCTCAGATATTCTATCCTTCGACACTTGTAGTTACAGATTATCTAACATCTTAATATTTTCTAATGTCATATATCAAAGTTTATATGCTTTCTTTCATTATAGTATCAGTCAATGTACAAATAGCTTGTCTACGAGTACTCATACTTTAGTTCATTCTTTATTCGACCATTCGTATTTGATTATCAGTTTGAGTCGCTCTTCTTGACATTGATACCCTTATGTCCCCATCTCCATTCTAACATTAAGTTCTTATATTTTTTTCGCATATTAGATGGATGATTACTCATTTTTGGAGTATCTTGCCTGTCTCCTTGGGAATTTTTACAGTCCTCACGTCACTTTACTTATATCTTTTGAGAAATTGGAAGTTATATTTGTGAGGGAAGCCCAAGAGACTTAGTTTCTATACTAAGTTTCCTCGACTCGTGAATATGTTTATCCCCTAATTGCTCATCCACTTCTATTCACTTACCTCAATAAGAATCTCATACCAAAGTGTAAGAACCTATTAACTCTGAACTCATTTTGCATAAAGAGTCCCTGTGGACATTACTTTTTAACGACCTTTATATTGATTGCTGTTTCCTTACTACTTATAGAGTCTCTTTGTACCTCGTATGTCACATCCTGATAAAGCAAATTCGAGAAATTCAATCCTCTGTTAGAATTGCTATGGAAGAAAATATTTCCAGGTGTTCTCGAAATGAATCCGTAAGTATATCCATTCTTATCTAGTGTAACTTTTAATACTGTTCCTCTAAAGACCTTGTTTGAGTAATCTAATTTCAATTCTTCATCGGTTGAACTATTCAGAATTAAGTTCGTAAAATCCTCTGATGTCTTTACACTGTTTCTGAATCTCTCCCCTTTTTGAATAATGAATTTGTTTACTAGGTTGTCGAAATGCACTACTGATTCTTGCAGTAAAATAAATGATTTCTTCTTAGAATGGAGAGACTTTAGTAGTCTCGCCGAATACTCTTCGATTTCTTTCAAAATGTTTATATTAGACGGAACTCCTTCTAGATTAACAATCATAATCAACATCAAATGAGTTTTGAATTTTCTATACTTTGATTCAACAAGCCTTTCCCTAAATGCCTCGTCTACAATTAATCTTAGTAGTGCTACAACAAAGTAAGGATAGTACGACTGGTTCTCAACAAAAATTTGATTTTTATATATTTCAAGAAGTTTTGACTCGTGCCTATAACTTTGATGAGGTTTAAGAAGGAAAATCCCAACAAATTCCTGAGTTAAAACTTTGAGATTAAAGCGTTGTGTATGCTTTATTTTTGCATTGCCCTCATATTGCTTAGATCTTCGCTCATAATATATCTTCATAAATTTTTCTTCATAGTCCGAAGACACTGAATTAACATACTCCTCCAACTCCTTATGGAATGGTTTCGTAATCTCAAACACCTCATCAAGTACGATGTTCTGCTTATTTGTACCTCTAACAATTCTATTAGTTATTTCGCTAGACTTTGTGGATATCACCTTTATCGAAACATTCGTATTTGAAAGATCGATCTTTTTTATTGATGCTTGGTGCAACATATTGCTAGTCTGACACCCATTTACTATCTGAGGGTTTTTCAAGACTAACTTTCTGTTACTAGAAGTGGCCTTGTCACATACTATTGTGATTCCATTATTCAGTAGGACAAATTCGTTAGGTCTTTCCTTAATCGTCCCAAGTATTTCGCTATTGACATCAGTTTCACCTTGAAAATCTCTAACATTATCTGTGAAAATATTCTTTCTAATTAGCCCATCATCTGTCGTTAGGACTTTTAAATACTCGGTAGCCTCACATAACACAATTGTAGATTCCTGAACATCATTCACCTCTCCTAGAGGCATTTGATCTATTGTTTCCAACGCAACTGTAAAAATATTGGTATTCTCATCTACTTGCCTCTTTATATCTCTACTGTCTAAAAAATTCACAGATATTTGGGAAAACAACTTCGTTTTAGACATATCCTCGACAAAGGCGGATTTCATTGCTACCAAATGGTTGTTGGACTTATCTAGGTTAAGTGTCGTGAAATAAACACATATTTTAGGATTATTCTCCCAATAATAAAGCATATCCTCACTATATAGGTACTCCTTTAGCTTGTGGTAATCACTAATCACCTCATTTTTAGGATACTTAATTTCTGATTTAAAAAAATCTTCAATACCAGAAAGGAATTTTAGAAACTCATTTGTAGTTAATTTCTTACGATACTTTGATTGAATGAAGAAAAATTCAACTGAATCCCTGCCATATGAAGTCTTAAAATCATCAATTTCATCTTTGGAAGTAACGAAATTACTATTATACTTGATTGCTATCCCATCTATTCCCATATCTTCTCCAGTGCCACAAGATACTGATTCTAATAAGTCCGTATTTATACTAAAAATTTCTGGACTATGAGGCATCAACACATTGTGATTAACAAAATACTCAAATAGTGTTGGATTATCCAATTTGCTTAGAGAGTATTGCTCTCTAAAAATATTTAACTTTGCACGAATTATTGGTTCTATATTCAAAGCTGTTTTCATTTGACTCATACTGTTTCTCCTTTATCTTTGTAGTTTAATTTCACAATTACTAATAAATAATGTTATTTGCATTTATAGTATTCAGAATATGCATATTCCTATTGTCAATTAAGCATTCTCCCTAGAAATTCTCTATCCTTAGCAAACTTTGCTTCCTTACTACCAAACTTGATACCTCAATCAGCAAAAGTAGTCATGATAGTCTATATAGATGCAAGTCATGGTATGACCATATCCAAAGTAGAGTTCTACCAAACCCATCCCGATTGCTACTCTCTATATCATCCTGTGTAGTAATATCTTTCACTAACATATTACCGTTATTGTCACAGCTCAGCAATTTTCAGCAACATCAACTTAGTATTCTGGCCTTTAAGGATACTTCTTAGCAAAATGTTGCAAATATTTCAAGATTTCATGAGTTTCATATGTTTTCTAGAGATACAAAAAAACTGATAGATTTCTCTATCAGTTTGCTTCAAATATGGTGCGGGTAACAGGAGTCGAACCTGCACTCCGAAGAACTAGAGCCTAAATCTAGCGCGTCTGCCAGTTCCGCCATACCCGCATATTCTCGCTTTATAAGTATATATATTCAAGTTTTAAAAGTCAATATTTATAGTTGATTTTTAACATATATGAACGCAACTTATGGTTGCTGTAAATGCAACCATAAATATCTAGACTGATTATAGGGGTTAATATATAATTGATTCTGGAGGTATGTATGAATAGTTTAGGTGATAGAATATACGAATTAAGAAATGCTAATGGTATTACTCAAGAGGAATTAGCTTATAAAATTGGTGTTTCACGACAGGCAATATCAAAGTGGGAAAGAGGTTATGGTTCTCCTGATTTACAAAACATCAACATGTTAGCTAATGTATTTAATACTACGGTAGATCAGTTACTAGGTAATAGTAACAATCACTTCCCAGGACAAAGAGGGTATCTTAAAAACCTTTTATACAAAGCAAAGACAACAACCAATTCTAAACTGGCTAAAAAAATTAGAAATGGATTGATAATTGGAGGAGCGATAGGTGTAATAGGAGGACTTTCGATGACTGTAGCAGGTTTTGTAGGTTTTCTAAATACAGGTATTGATAAGATGAATAATTTCTACACTGCAAGTAATTTCAGTTTTCCAATTGTTAAAATGTTAATGGTACCTGGGGGAGTCCTTATTGCTGGAATAAGTTCTTTTGCATTATCCGGTGGAATTGGACTATTAGTTGCTGGTGTTGCTAGTGATTATATGGATGAAAGAGAAAATTGCCCTGAATGCGGAGATGAAATTGATGAAGGTGAAAAGATGTGTTCTAACTGTGGAACTGAAATCATACCTAATTATATTTGTCCAAGCTGTAATCATGAAAATGAAAAAGATGATAACTTCTGCAGAGAATGTGGACAAAGTCTAAAAAACCCCAGTTAATGGGGTTTTATAGTGATTCGTCTTCTGAATCTGTAGGAGAATTCTTTTCCATTTGCTCGTGTGCTCTTTTATGGAATCTGTTAAATTTCTCTTGTGCTTTTCTTCTTTTGAATTTCTTTTGGATCTCATCAAGGTCTACACCTAGTTCTTCAGCTTTTTCTTCTACTAAAGTTCTAATTTCTTCTTTAGCTAATTCAATTTCTTCTTCAGTCATGTTTTCCCAATCGTATGAATCTTTTAATTCTTTTGCATATTCTAGTAATTCAATCATCTCTTCTGATGGACCAGCAGGAATTTCAATTCCTAACTCTTCAGCCTTAATAGTCATAAGTTCTTTAACTTCAGCTCTTGCTGCTTCTAACTCTTCTTCAGTTAGATTAGCCCAATCATATCCTGTTAATAATTCATGGTAGTATTCTCTGATTGCGATTTGTTCTTCTGATAATTCTGCTTTTTCAGGTAATTCAACACCTAATTCTAAAGCTTTTTCTTCAACTAGAACTCTGATTTCTGCTTTTGCTAAGATTACTTCTTCAGCCACCATATTATCCCAATCATACTCTTGGTATAAGTCAATTCTGTAGTTTAGTAGTTCTTGCTGTTCTTCTGTGATATCCATTACTTGTTGGTGCCCTCTCATTTTGTCAAATGCACCCTTTGCGAAATCTTGAACTTGATCGTTACTTGCTCCAAAGATTCCTCCTGCGAATGTTAATGCTAATATTAATCCCTTCATAATTACCTCCTTGGTTTTCTATTACAACTACATTCTACTAATTAATAGTGTGATAATTATGTAGTTAATGTGAAGATTTAGTGAAGATTGATTTTTTTGTTTTTTCTTTATGATAATATATAAATAGAGGTGACTGCTATGGAAAAAACTATCCTAATTGTAGAAGATGAACTTACTCTACAAAATATCTTAGAAGTCTATTTCAAAAAGGAAGGTTTTACTGTTATCAAAGCTAGTGATGGATTAGAAGCTTTGGAACAGTTTAATCTATATAGTATAGATATAGCTTGCGTCGATGTAATGATACCACACATCGATGGTTTTGAGGTAGTTAGAAGTATTAGACAAAAGTCTGATATACCTATACTTATGATGACTGCTTTATCAAGTGAGGAAAATCAATTAAAAGGATATGGCCTT
>Ga0194000_1000027_pt1 | contig 19576 bp, 19 predicted proteins | sample FLT_67_MG_FD_140346 | JGI IMG/M metagenome (GOLD analysis project Ga0194000, IMG submission 140346) | Sediment microbial communities from the Broadkill River, Lewes, Delaware, United States - FLT_6-7_MG | ecosystem: Environmental > Aquatic > Freshwater > River > Sediment | place: USA: Delaware... | reverse complement strand
TATTTGTAGTTAGAAGATAATCGTACTTAGTAACACTTGGAAGTTTCAGTTTTTCTTCTAATTCCTTATTCTTTGGTTTAAACTTAAACATAATTCCCCCTTTCTTGACTCATCTACAATTCAAGTCTATTCCTATATACATAGGAAGTAAACATTATGCCGATATCTTGCATTTTTTTAAATATAACTTACAAAAAATAAGCGCAGGTACGCTTATTTTAGAATTTTCTTAACTATACTTACAACATTGCTAACATTAAATCCATATTGCTTAACAACTAAGTCACCTTTAGCACTAGCTCCAAAACGGTCAATTCCTAGTACATAGTCAGTATATTTAAACCATGGAGTAGGAGTACCCATTTCCATAGCTAAGATTGGAGCATCTCCTAGTACTTCAGCCTGATATTCATCAGACTCTAAATCAAACATATTCATAGAAGGCATAGAAACTACTCTAGCAATAATTCCTTCCTTCTCCAATTTATTCTTTGCTTCAATCGCAAGGTTAACTTCACTACCAGCAGCAAGTAATGTAATATTAGCCTCAGTCTCCTCACAAATAACGTAAGCACCTTTTAAGACTTTGTCATATGTTGATTCAGAGTTATTCTTTAGATTCTGTCTAGTCAACACCAATGTTGTAGGCATATTATTTGAATCAACAGCTATCTTCCAAGCAGCAGCAGTTTCATTTGCATTTGCAGGTCTAATTACATTCATGTTTGGAATCGCTCTAATTCCAGTCAGTTGCTCAATTGGCTCATGAGTTGGACCGTCTTCACCCACCGCTACACTATCATGCGTAAACACAAATGTAGTAGGTATACTCATTAAAGCTGCCATTCTCATTGCGGGTTTCATATAGTCACTAAACACAAAGAACGCTCCAGTAAATGTTTTCATTCCAGCAAGTGTTAAACCATTTGCGATTGCTCCCATTGCATGTTCTCTAACTCCGTAGTTTATATTTCTACCTAATCTGTTATTGCTTGAATAATCACCATCAGCACCTTTTGCTTTCGTTGACTTTGTTAAGTCAGCACTCCCACCAATGAAATATGGGATTTCCTTAGAAATTTCTGAAATAACTTTCCCACTACTAACACGAGTAGCTTCTTCAACAGACTCATCGAAACTAACAAGTGGAGTTTCTAGTTCAGCATTCAATTCATTAAAAAGAGCAGGATGTTTCTTCTTGTACCTCTTGAAGTTCTCAACACTCTTTGCATACTCAATTTTTCCTCTTACTTTGATTTCTTTGAAATCATCGTAAACACTTTTAGGTATATTAAAATCAAGATGATCCCATCCTAATTCATTTTTTAACAAATCTGTTTTTTCTTGACCAAGTGGTGCCCCATGACAAGCACTATCTCCCGCAAGTACTGAACCAAAACCAATAACAGTTTTAATTTCAATAATTGAAGGTTTAGGACTCTCTTTTGCCTTTTCTAATGCTAATCCTATTTGAGATAAATCATTACCATCTTTTACCAGTTCGTAATGCCAGTTCATAGCTTCATACTTTTTCTTAACTTTTTCACTTTGAGCCATCTTAACTCCACCATCAAGCTGGATATCATTACTATCATAAAGAACGATTAATTTACCAAGTTTATTGTGTCCCGCAAAACTCATAGCCTCTTGAGTAACACCTTCTTGTAGGTCTCCATCTCCACAAAGTACATATGTATAGTAATTGAATAATTCAATATCGTTATTATACTTCTCCGCCATATAACTTTCAGCCAGAGCCATACCTACACCCATTGCAATTCCCTGACCCAACGGACCACTAGTAGCATCTATTCCATCTGTATGACCATACTCAGGATGACCAGGTGTCTTACTACCCCAACTTCTAAATCCTCTAAGATCATCCATTGAAATATCGTAACCCGCCAAATGTAAAGTTGCATACAACATTGCACTACCATGACCAGCTGCTAGGATAAATCTATCTCTGTTATACCAATCACTATTTCCCGGAGATACTTTCATATGATTTCTGAATAATTCATACATCATTGGACTAGCTCCTAAAACGATTCCTGGATGACCAGAGTTCGCTTTATTTATTTGGGCCATCCCAAGCATTCTAATCGCATTTACACTTTTCATATTTACCTACCTTCTACTGTTAATAGCGCTCACAATTTTATCCGCACTATCTTTAAACATAACTTTTATATTATTTCCAGAAACAAATACCCCTTGAGAGATATTTTTTAAATCATCCAAATTAATAGCATCTAGGTTCTTCACCTTAAACTTAACACGAGAGACTTCACTAGATACTTCGACAATTTCTGATAAGGGAATAATTGAGATAATCTTATCAATTAACTCACTATTAACGACAATCAACTTATCTTTTCTTCTAAAGATAAAGAATAGTATAATCGCTAAAATTGGTGCTAAAATCAAAAACCAATAATAATCCATACTCTCACCTCAATGTCATTTTAACATATAAAGAATTGTTTACAATATAAGATAAGAAAAACATCGCTATAAGCGATGTTATGTAAGTCCAATTATAAATATTGTAGCCAGTGATAAATAAATTGTAAGTGAGATTATGTCATTTATTGTAGTTATGAATGGCCCAGAAGCAACTGCTGGATCAATCTTCAATGCATTAATAACTAATGGGATAAAAGCTCCGGCTATAGTAGCTACAACAAGTGCAATGAAAACACTAATAGCAATAACTATAGAAAACGATATATCACTATTACCAGTAAATCTTCCTAAAGCATATGCCATTCCGAAAACAAGTATGCTCAATATGAAACCATTGAGAAGTGCAGTTTTGAACTCTCTCCATAAATGCTCAAAAACATCTCTTTTATCCACAAACTGATTTGTTGAGATACCTCTCACTGTAACAGCTAGTGCTTGAGTACCTGTATTACCACTCATATTAAGTATTAATGGCAAGAACATAGCAAGTATTGGAACTTCATTAATTGTTTCTTCAAACGACGCAATAATAACACTTGTAAGAAATCCTACTATTAATAGAATAAATAACCAAGGAAATCTCTTTTTTACAGAATCAAAAACTGTTTCACTATCATGATCTATCTCTGCATCTGTAATCCCGGCTATTGCTGAGATATCTTCCAATGCTTCTTCATCAATAACATCAATAATATCATCAATCGTGACTATCCCAATTAACCTATTAACTCTGTCAACAACAGGGAGAACCGTAAAATCATAGTCCATCATAATTTCAGCAACTATTGTTTGGTCCTCTGTTGCTTTTGTCGTTATCAATTTTGTAGTCATTATTTCGGAAATTATATCTGTTGCTCTTGCTACAATTAACTCGCGAAGTGACATAACTCCGACGAGTATATCCTTATCCACAATGTAAATCACATTCACTGTTTCAGCATCTTCTGCCATCCCAATAACATGACGCATCGCTTCTTTTACTGAGTAATTAATTGGTATTGAAATATACTCAGTAGTCATTATTGCTCCTGCAGTACTATCCTTATAGTTCATTAACCCCTTGATTTGGGAACGATGCGTAGAATCCATTAAACTCAAAATAACAGTTTGATTATCTTCCTCCATAGCTTGAAGCAAATCAACCGCATCATCGAAATCCATTTCTTGAACTATCTTAGATACCACCTTTGGCGAAGCTTCATCTAGTATCTCAAGCAGTTGATTTGGTTCTATGTGAGAGAAACAATCGGCAAGTAACACATGGTCAAGCTCAAAAAACTTTTCTCTTCCTTCTGGATCTACTGATAGGAAAGCTTGCGAAATATCAAAAGGATGGAACTCGGACAGTCGCTCAAGAATTCCTTTTTCTTCATAAATTATTCTAATTATTTCTTGTATCTTATCCATATTATCCCTCCTTCTAAATAATTATATCATAATAGAATTGTAATCTATTTGGGTTTTTATTATACTAAGTGTATATTTGGAGGAAGATATGATAATCAAATTAGCAACTGAACCTCAGGAAATAATTGATCACTTACGAATAAGAGAAATAGTTTTCATAGACGGTCAAAATGTTCCTTATGATTTAGAACATGATGGACTTGATAGTGTTTCTACACTTATTATTGTATATGATAATGAAAAACCTATCGGGGCGGGAAGATATCGATTTGTGGATGACTATATAAAAATCGAAAGAATAGCTGTTCTAGAGGAGTATAGAGGTAAGGGTATAGGAAAAGATATAATGGACTTTCTTGAGAATCAGGTAATTGAAAATACTTCTATTAGAAAACTTGTACTCAACTCACAATGCTCTGCACAAATATTCTATGAAAAATTAGGTTATGAACCTATTGGTGACATTTTCATGGAAGCAGACATACAACATGTAAAAATGATAAAGTATTTATAAAGGGACTCATAATGAAGTCCCTTTGTTAATTACACAAACAAGTGATGCACCTATCCCAAATGAAGCTATGTATCGAAGTATTTCAATTGAATTGTACTTAGCATCAAATGGAATCAAAACGACAATACTCGATATAAGCAAACCAAGTATGAAACTTAAAGTTTCGTTCCTTCTTCTATTCAAAACCGACTTCAAAATCTTTGATACTAATACTACCCCTACAAATATCCCTATAAGTAATACAAGTAACGGTACGATTACATCCACTCTAAAATCAAATACATTCAGTACATAGGTCCTTACTAAGTGATACTTATCAAATAATAACAATACTAAAGCACCACTAATCCCAGGAAGTATCATTGACGCTCCAGAGAAGATTCCTCCTACAAGCAGAATAATCAACAATCCTATTGATATAACTGGTATCTCTACCGTAACATCACCTTTACTAACTAAAATTCCAAGTGATGCTAATAATCCTATTAAAACAAATAATACATTTGGTCTAGTTGAAAATTCTCTTCTAAAGTAGAATAGACTTGCTACTATCAGACCAATAAATAAGAAATAAGTCTCATATTCAAATTGTACAAATAATATATCCAGCACACTAGCAAAAACAACTATACCTGTACCGGCCCCAGCAAATAGAACAATCAGGAAAACGATGTCCTTAAATCTATTAGGGTTATTCCTAGTAAAAACTCCACTTATCGCATCAATAACTGTATCAAAAATCCCCAGTATGACCATGAGCGTCCCTCCACTCACACCAGGGATAATATTTGCTATTCCTACCGCTATTCCACCAAGAAAAGTTCTAATCATATCTCTTCTTCCTTATATTTTGAAATAACTCTTTTTGATACTTGAGCGCTTCCTTATAACGTCTATTGTTCTCAAGAAATTTAACGTAATCAAGTACAATAGCCTCATATGAAACATAAGGCATATTTCGCTCAAGAGCACTTATCATATTTAAAAACTTCTGATTCACTGTATCAAAATCAGCGTTCTCAATGTCAGTTTCAATTAAGTCCAAAAGCATTACTACTACTTCATTATTTGAATAATGGGCACGAGCAACTTCCTTCCAAGTAGTCACCTGTGCTTCACTTTTATAATCAACCAGAGCGCTAAGCGCCGTATATATAGTAGGAAGTGAGGGAGTCTCTAAGTTTAATGTCATATCCAAATAATCAAAGGCTTTACTGTAATTCTCCATCGAAACTAGCATTGATGCAAGATTAGTGTAGACCATCGACTTATACGAGCCTAGATTCATCTTTTCACAATGTTCAAGCACTTCAAGATAATGTCTTTCGGCTAGTTTGTAGTCTCCAATAACTGCATAATTGATTCCTAAATTTATTCTTACACCTATACTCTTATGATAGTTCATCTGCTTATCAAAATACGGTTTACACTTTGTCAGCGCCATTATTGCATGGACAGGCTTTTTCATTAGAGTATATATATATCCTTTCTGATAATCAATCATTGGTGTGTGTCTGCTAATACCATAATGTTCTATGTCCACCATTGTTCTAATAGCCAACTGAAAATCATTATCATGATAATATCTTATTGCATTATATTGCCCAAATATTATCCTATAATCAACAATCAAGGATTCTTTTATCTCATCTACAATTGATTCAAGAAGGAAAAACTCACTGTTCCATTTTCCACGTAGTTTATTGACGAAGTAGACATACCTAATAATGTAAGTCTCTAAAATAGCGTTGGAGTGGGAGAACTTAGTGTCATTCGAAAAATGTTCGTTCATTAATCTATCAGCACTCTTAGGATCAGAGTAATTGATAGCTTTCAGTACTTTCTCAAAATTAACCTTGATATCTTCCATATTAAGAATTCTAAAATCAATATCCAGTTGGTTGAATATTACCTTGTAAGTATTGGGTGCGGCAGAACGGACTCCTCTTTCAACTTGGGACAGATAACTTCTCGCAACATTTGAGTAATTTGCAAGAGCTTCCATTGAAATATTTTGTTCCATTCTATTAACTCTGATTATATTACCAAGTAATACTGCATTTTCCTTATTCTGTATAAATCTATTAACTAATGCTTTACTCATATAATCACCTAAAATATTTTATCATACATAGACAAAAAAAAGAATTCATAATGAATTCTTCTCTAGTCACAAACCCAAACTCCATTTAACTCTTTGCATGTCTCCTCTACCTTGTTTGCGTTATGTGTGAAAGCAAATGTTGCTGCTACTGCGATTGCTAATACAGCAATTACCCCTAGTATTTTTTTCATTGAATTTCTCCCTCCATAAATTTTATTTATGTCAAGAGAGCGCGCATCTCTAAACAACTAGATATTGTCAATATGTTTGGCTATTTCTTCTTCAAACACGACATTTTTGTTTCGCATTAGCGATAACGTAATATCTTTTGAATTCATATCGATGAATCTCTCGCCAAACTGATTATAGAGAATCATCAAAAATCTCTTCATCATGAATTTACTTGATGTGTCTAATCCCTCCTCATATCTTTCTTTTAATATGATTTCGAGTAATTCATTGTCCGTAAATCTACTCATGATATTTCGGTAATATTTAAGTCTGTACAAAAAATAATACACTTGATCATTGGCTACATTGAAGTAGAATAATTGGCTAACATTATCAGGTAAACTATCAATCGTTTCATATCCCATTGAGTTAATCAATTCAACTAACTCTTTACTATCAGGAAAATATTTCTCGCTGAACTCATAATATGATTGATTAACAGTGACTGGAATCTCAATGTGAAAATCATTGTGGTCTACTCCAATAACCCTATATGGATCTTTTTCATTTTCTAGTACATGCATAATCATCACCCAACTTTAGGATAGAGGAAAACAAACAAAAAGGGAATAGATGCTTGTACGCATCTGCACCCCCAAAAACCCCCATTAAAGTAGCTTTTTTGGGGGTCATGTTAACTATTTTGCGCTGAAAAGTCCAAAAATAGAAAAATCATCAATTATTCAAGTAATTGATGACTTTGCTAAATACCTCTTTTGCCTTCTGATATCCAAGTGAATAGGCATATTTTAGCTTCTCTATATCTCTCTCGAGACGACCCATTCCCAGTTCATTGTCTGGCTTTATTATTAGGAGTTTCCCTTCTTTTTCTAATTGTATTGCCTGCTTTACTAATTTGTTATATCTAATATGTCTTTTTTTTAGTGCTCTGTAGAGTTTAGGATAACGTAAGTATCTTAATCTAAATAACCACAATGCAGGTTGTTTGGGCTTTCTATACTCAAATGTTCTAGTCAATATAAGTACTATCTTAGTAGCCCCATCACTTATTGCTCTTTCAAATGGAATTGAGTCCACAACCCCACCATCGAAATACAAGTTTCCATCAATCCTAACTTTCTTACTCGCAATGGGTAGAGAGGCTGAAGCTTGGATATATCTTTTGTACTGCATAGCTTGAACTGTATTATGGTACTCAACCATTCCTGTCTTCAGGTTAAATACATTTACAAAAAACGATTTTTTTGATTTTCTGAAGAACTCCTCATCAAATGGAAATTGTCTGTTCATTTCACCATCAAACACATACTTAAAGTCGACCAGATCACCCTTCAAAATAAGGTTTCGATATGAAATATACTTCTTATCATAAATAAAGTCCAAAGCAAGGTCTCTTGATCTGTTAATTTGTTTCGACACGAAATTCAGTCCTATTAATGCGCCCATGGATACACCAATTGTCTCGTCAAAATCAAGTTTTTGCTCCATAAAATAGTCCAACACTCCCGCAGTAAACATTCCTCGGAAGCCACCACCTTCTAAAACCAATGCATTCATATTACACCTCGATCCTATACTAATTATATTATACTATTATTAAAAAACCACAACTTAATGTGGTTTTCTTTTCAGTTTTTCATTTAGTATATCTACATCAATAGGTTTTGATATAAAATCATCAAATCCCTTTTCCAGTAGCGAACCATTATTATGACGCATAACATCACCACTTACCGCAATGAATCGAACTCCTCTACTGTATTTTTGCTTTATTACTTTTAGTACTTGCTCACCATCTACATCAGGCATACATAAGTCTAGTAAGACGATATCATATTTGTATCTTGCTAAATAGCTAAGTGCTTCATCTAAGCCTGAGGATATGTCAACCAAGAAAAATCCAATTGTTTTGAGTAATTCCTTTAGTAAAATACGACTTACTCTATCATCATCAACTACAAGAATTCTAGTGTTTGTGTCAAATGATCTGTCTATCTTCTTAGTCACATTAATCTCAGGTTTTTTTAAGTATATATGGAAGGCGAATTTCGAACCTGTGCCTACTTCAGAGATTACACTAATACTACCTTTCATTGCCTCAATAAATCTCTTTGCAATCGGGAGTCCTAGCCCGTTACCATTACTCTCACTTTTAACTTGTTCGAACGGAGCAAATATGTTCTCTATTTTATCAGCAGGGATTCCTACACCAGTATCAGATATCTCGAATATCACCTTTATATTTCTTGATACTTCATATCTCGCTTTTACAGATATTATTCCCTTTTCTGTATACTTTACTGCATTTACAAATAGATTAGTAAATATCTGACAAATCCTCAATTTATCACCGATGACATTTCTGGGTAGTTCCAAATCATCTTCAATAACAATTCTTTTTGTCTCAGCCAGATGTCTATAACCTTCTATCATTCTCTCAATTTCATTATGTAAATCAAATTGCTTTTCATCTAACTTTACGATATTGAGATCTAACATTTGAATATCAACTACATCATCGACTAGTTTTGATAAATATTTTGAGTAATCGTTGACTATCTCTGAGTACTTAACTATGTCTTTTAGGGAGGCTGATTTCATCAACTCAGTATAGCCAACAATTGTATTAAGTGGTGTTCTAATTTCGTGAGATATATTTGCTAAGAAATTACTCTTCTGCTTTTCTGCTGTTTCAGCACTCTTCTTAGCGAAATACATTCTCGTAAAGAAATATATTATTGTAGATACTATTACAGTAGTAACTACAGGGACTATTACTAGAAGCAAATCAAACTGCTGTGTAACGGATATTTGTTCATATTGAAGAATATCCTCAGTATCTAGGTATGATACTATCTTGTCAATAATAGAACTCATCAAATAGTCTTCTTCGTTGAATGCAAAATGGTATGAGTCCAAACAAGATAAACTCCCAACAACAACAAGGTTATTAATTCCATATCTAATTAATGATGACTCATATATATCATTATTAATAATTCCGTATGCTACTTCTTCGGACTTAACTGCATTCAACAACTTTTGATAAGAGTCAAATTCAATAATTGTAGGATTAAACATTGCAACAACATCTTTATTAAAGGAATTATCATTAACTATCCCCACATACTCACTCTCAAAATCACTAGTTGTGAAGAGATTATTATTGTCCTTATTTGTTACTACGCTTATAGTTGAACTTAGAATTTCCATCGTCTGATACTCATGTTCGGTATTAGAAAAAATAACGTCAGCAACTCCACTTTCAAACAAAGTTTTTTTAGTTTTAGATGAGTTTTGCAATGTTGTAATCAACTTTACTTCGACATCAGTCACTAAACTGATTTCTTGAAAGAATGCTGTGACAAATCCATCGAATTTACTGTTTGCGTAATACTCATATGGATATAAATTGTCATCTACCACAACTCTAATATCCTCCAAACTATTTAAATACTCCAATTCCTCATATGAAAAATTAATTTGACTATATATGAACTTTGCCTTCTCGTTTCTAATAAGTTCTGCAAACTCACCAGTTTCTTTCATCCTCGTGATCATTTCATCCAAGGCAATTATCACAGCCGAGTTACTAATATCTGAACTTATTCTTAGCGATGGATTGAAATTAGTTATACTTACTTCAGGTGTAAACACATTGTTCTGGTAGTCCAACTCCTCTGATATAAAGTAATCAATCAAACCATTCTCTAGACTCGCAATCATTTCTTTGTGTGACGGGAAGGCTATTAGATTATCTACTAATTGAGGATAATTATTTTGAATGAAAGGTAAAATGTCATCTCCGGTCGTAATCCCAACATTTAGATTCTCAAGCTCAGAAAAATCACTTAGATTATCTAATCCATAAACAGAGTAGTCCTTCCTTTGGATCTCATCAGTATATGAAATGTTATCATTCAAAATATTAACTGCTCCAAATCTTAATTGGTAATCATCATACGAATCAGTTGAGTAATGTTCGTATGATTCGCGCAGCAATATTTTTACTCCAGTTTCAGTCTCGAACTTATCAAGCAAAACACTAAGATACCCTCTTGCATTGTCATCAGTATAATAGTATGCTTCGGAGTAAAAATCAGGATTTACATTAATATAATATATCTCAGACAAATCAAAAGCTTCCAAAGTGGAAGTGTCATCTGTTGAGCAGCTTGCTAGTATGAATGTGCTCATTAGTAATAAAATATAAAACACCTTTTTCAAGTTATGTAGCCTCCTGCATAGTAAATTATAATACAATTTTTATGCTTTGCTACAAACTAGCAACATACCTTGAATAAAGTCCACTTAAGACTGAGTTTTGACAAAAATGTTGCAAAAAAAAGAGGGATTATCCCTCTATTTAATAATTATTAGTTCTTTTGGTGAGTTTGTCAGAACTATACACCCATCTTCTTTTAAAACAACATCATCCTCAATTCTAACTCCTCCTAGCCCAGTAATGTAAATACCAGGCTCTATTGTTACAACTGAATCAAGTGGTAATTTCTTTTCGTATTTAGGTGAAACGCTTGGTGCTTCATGGACATTTAGCCCCAATCCATGACCCGTTCCGTGTTTAAAATATTCACCATATCCAGCATCGGTAATGATATCTCTACACACCGCATCAAGTTCCTTCCCAGTCATTCCAGCTCTTGCTTCTTTCACCGCTGCAATTTGAGCATCGTATACTATCTTATAAATATCTACTAGCTTAGGATCTGGGTCTCCAACGGCAATAGTTCGTGTAATATCAGATGTATATCCTTTATAGTTACACCCAAAATCAAGTGTAACCATCTCTCCTTCTTCGATTACTTTGTCGCTTGCAGTTCCGTGAGGCATAGCTCCTCGCTCCCCAGATGCAACGATAAATGACGGCCATGTTGATTCTGCACCCAATTTAAGCATTTGATCTTTTAATTCTCTTTCAACTTCCTTTTCTGTTAATCCAGGTTTAATGAAATCAACAATATGCTCAAATACTTTGTCAGTGATATCGCATGCCTTTTGTAATAACTCAATTTCTTTTTCAGTTTTGGAAATCCTTGAATCTTCAATTACTCCCGAAGCTGGAACCAATTCCGCTGATATATTCTTAGCAAAAAACTCATACTGAAAATAGTACATTGTTTTGTCAAACCCAATCTTCTTCACTTCATGTTTTGCAATAAGCTCGTTAATTGTTGTAGCTATCGACGATTCGAGTTCAATAAATTCAAGATCCAATACTTGCTCTTGAGCTTGATCACGATATCTGAAATCAGAAATAAAATAACCAAAATCCTTTCCGATCAGTACATATCCTGCAGTACCTGAGAAACTTGATAAATAACGTATATTCATCAATGCCATTGGATTTTCTAATCCTGCTACAAATAGACAATCAAAATCTGATTTAATAACTTGTTCACGTATTTTTTCAACTATCATAATTATCCTCCAAGAATAATATATCAAATTTAAGCAAAAGAAAAAAGGATTATAATAATCCTTCGGTTTTATGGAGCGGGTGATGGGAATCGAACCCACGTCATCAGCTTGGAAGGCTGAGGTAATAGCCGTTATACCACACCCGCGTATTTTGCATAACTATTTAGTTGGAGCGGGTGATGGGAATCGAACCCACGTCATCAGCTTGGAAGGCTGAGGTAATAGCCGTTATACCACACCCGCAACGAAATAGTCAGCAAAATTATCATACCACCATCAATATAAGTTGTCAATAATTATGGTTGATTATTTCAAGTTTTCAGGATTTAATCCTTTCAAACTATCTAAAACGAATAATCCATCTTTTCTAATAAGTACATCGTCAAAATAAATCTCTCCTCCACCATACTCTTCAGTCTGAATTAAAACTAAATCCCAATGGATTTGTGATTCATTTCCATTGTCTGCCACTCCTTGATATGCTCTACCAGGTGTTAAGTGTATTGAACCAGATATCTTCTCATCATACAGTGTATCACCCATTGATTTAGTTATATATGGATTAACTCCAATGGCGAATTCACCAATATATCTTGCTCCCTCATCCGAATCAAGAATTTGATTTAGTTTTTCGTCGTCAGAATCACATGTTGCTTCGACAATTTTACCATTCTCAAATAGGAATGAAACATTGTTAAAAACACTTCCATGATACACACTAGGTGTATTATAAGTGATTCTACCATTCACAGAATCAATTTTCGGAGCGGTAAATATCTCGCCATCCGGAATATTGTATTCTCCTGCACACGGCTCAGAACCATATTCCTTTATAGAAAATGTGATATCAGTATTCGGAGCAGTGAGTCTTACCTTATCAGTTTTATCCATAAGTTCTTTCAATGGCTTGAATGCCTCTTTCATCTTTGAGTAATCAACTAATGAAACTTCCATACAAAAATCATAAAACTGCTCATAGCTCATTTTTGCTTTGTGTGCTAAATGGTGAGTAGGATAATTCAATACTACCCATTTCTTTTCGTTCATTATAATATTGCTCAATGGTCGAAGTTTTTTAGCAGCCAGTTTTTTTAAATCCATTGGTACATCTACACTTGCGAAATCATTTCTATCGGCGTAAACACCTATTGAGGCATCAATCCCTTTGTATTTTGGTGTCTCCCATTCAACGATTTTATCAAGGCGTTCTTCTTTAGAACATAAAGAGATCTGTCTACCAATCTCATCATCCATTAAATCAACATATGGATGAGCACCTATTCGTCGACACTCTTTCACCAACTCAATAAGCAACGGTTTTGATTCAACATCCCCATTGATTCTGACATGCTGTCCTTCCTTCACCTCACACGAATAGTTTAACAATGTCTTTGCGAGTTTTTCTAATCTCTTATCTTTCATACATCCTCCCTAATACTCCTAAATTTAATGTAGTACTCTTGCACTAATTTATCATCAAAAGGAAAATCACTCCTCTTAATTGATTTTTCTAAACCTTTTAGTTCATACTCTATGATTTCTTTTACGTCCTTTGGATACTTCATATCATCTGCGTTGAGTTTATACTCAAACCTATCAAGAATCTTATATTGCCTATTTGGAAACACTTTTACATCAAGATCATAATCAATATACTTGATAGCCTCATCATCAATGGTAAATGGGGATGCTAAATTACAATAATAATACACTCCATCATCTTTTAGCATTGATATGATGTTGTACCACCTGTCTTTGAAGAAAAAGCAAATAGCAGGTTCCTTTGTAAACCAACTTTTCCCATTCGCTTCATGAACTCTTGTCTTCTCATTTGCAAAAACTAGATAATCCTCATCTTGGTCGATTAAGTAAGTTCGATCCCAAATTCGATGATATGTTCCATTATGCTTAAAACTGTGAATTTGATATTTTCTTCCAATCATACTAATCCCTCACTAAATACTTTGATTTTTTCAAACAGGTACGTTGCAGAATGAAATGCATAGTATTTATCTACGAGAACTCCATCATGAAAATGAAGAAAACATGGTATGTTGGAAATCTCGTAATTGTCGACAAAGTCTTTTCTGCTTGCGACATTGAGCTTCTCTAAAGTCAATTTAGGAAATGACTCCATCACAATATCTAACATACTCTCCGCAATTTTACACGTCCCACATGTTGGCACATGAATAAATACAATCTTTTTCATGATCGTTCCTTTAAGTTTGTCTTGCACTTAGTACAATACTCAGCATTTCTCATTACAATAGCTCCACATTTATAACACTTTTTTCTAGTTACCAGACTCATTATAGGAACAATAAAAAGTATAAAAAAGGAAAGCGTAAGAAATAACGGTAGCCATCCACTACTTACATCCAAAATTCCAAAGAATAATCCTACAATTTCAGTCAGGTTAACTAACACTACAATCAAAGTTACTAAAAACACCAAAAAGTATGAACCTCTAATCCATCTTCTTAGTTCCTTGTATCCTTTTGCCAATGTTTCTTGTAGCTCAATAAACTGGTTTCGCCTTTGAGATTTGCTCTTTTTTCTCATAATAAATAATCTCTCCCCTTTAATTCATCGGGCTCATGAGATATTAAGTCGTTATAATCTTGTTGTCTCAGAACTTCATAAACTAGTACAGCAACAACATTGCTAAGATTCAAGCTTCTTACTTCTTTTGTCATCGGCAATCTAAGACAATTATCTAGATTCCCCTTAAGTATCTCTTTGGGAATTCCCGATGATTCAGAACCAAAAACAAGATAAATATTTTTCTCATTATTGGAGAAATCAAACTTATCAGGAGACTTCATTCCATATCTCGTTAGGAAATAAAAATCACCATGATTCTTACCAATGAAATCACTCCAGTTATCATATACAAACGTATCAGTATGATCAATATAATTGGCTCCGCTTCTCCTAACATACTTTTCCTCTAATGAAAAGCCAAGAGGTTTTATTAGATGTAATCTAACTTTCGTTGCGGCACAGGTCCTCATAATATTTCCAGTGTTTTGAGGGATTTCAGGATTATACAGTACTACATTTATCATACTATCACCTTTTCGACATATAATATTCAACTGCTGGTTTAATAATCTCATTCATTGATACATAGTATAGATACTCATCTATAGATATGTTTTTATTTGCAGCATAAACTATGCAATTCCTTTTCATTATATCTAATCCAATCCAGTAAAATGAGTATTTCTCGTATTTCGTAAACTCACTTTCATTACATTTAATTATATCCCTAAAATCAAAATTATCATAATCAAATTCATCTGTTATTGGAATACCGATATTTTGAGGACACACAGATTTACATATATCACATCCATAGATAGTATTATAGTATTCGAAATATCTTGGGCTATCCTCATTTGATACTTGCAACTTACCTGTCAAGCACTTTTCTCTAATGCTACCTATTGCATTCACTGGACACTCATCGGCACAAATTGTACATGAATTACATGACATACTGACTGGCGAATCGGGTTTAATGTCAAAGGGAGTTAGTATTTCTCCCAACATAATATACGATCCATATTTCTCCGAGATTATCAAACTGTTCTTTCCAAAATAACCTATACCGGATAGATAAGCAATCAATTTATCATCTATCGGTCCACTATCAGTGAAATATTCCAAATCATCATCAGACATCAGATTAGATATATTCTTTAAATGTCTCATAACCACTAGATGATAATCCAGATCCATAGCAAATGAAGCCATGGAAAAAGTATCATTCTTTCCAATTGGCATAGCTATTGATACAACAGACTTTGCATAATCAAACCTTTTGGATTTAAATCTCTTGCTACGTCTCTTATAATCAGAATATAAACATACACCAAACAAAAGATTATTATCATCACAATATTTCCTGATTAGTTCTCTCATGTTTTCTCCTATATATAATTATAAACACAATATACGCAAAGGTTGCAATTATCGCATTAAAGATAAAACCTTCTTGCATTGAGTATACATCTGATATATATCCAATAAGTGGGAATACTAAAATCATCAGAATACTAAAAATCATACTGCTTATTGATAGAATGGTTGCTCTTTTAGATGATGGTATAAGTCTATTAACATATTCAAGTAGAATCACATATATAATACTCTCTACAGCTCCAAGTAATATAAAGGCGATATATCCATAATCTAATATATAAATCCATAATAGTATTACTTCAATCAAAGGAATAAAATAGAGAATCATCCTTTCACTAAACTTCTTAATAATCCTCTCGACAAGCAGTGCTCCAATAACAGCAGTCCCTGAGTGAAGTGCAAGGAAAAGACCAATTTCCATTGTATTGAATCCTTGAGCAAAGAAATAGTTTTGCGAATAGAAAAAGATTGTAGTTACTGGAAATGCAAATAATGCACCAACGATCAATAGAAACCCAAGTCTTTTATTACTAAAAACATATTTGAAACTTTCAACATATTGCTTCTTCAGCTTTTCCCCAATGCTAGTTTTCTCTTTTTCCTTTTGGACCGTTGTTTCTTTCATTCTAAGAACAACAAGCATCGTTATAATAGTTATTATAATAGTTATCTTAAATGTCAACTCAAAGTCACTATTAGCAATGTATCCACCTATTAGTAAAGAAATCATGCTACCAGCTTGATATGCAACTTCTTTTCTTCCGTTAATTTTGGGATAATCACTCTTTCTATCAAGTTCGACCAGAGAATCATATAGCATTGCATCTCCTGATCCGGATTCAAGTGTATATGATAACCCACATAGTGCAAATGCGATTGAAACCACAACTACATCAGTTCCAATCAACATCAGTATTAGAAATAGCATATATAGAAATCCACTTAAAAATCGGGATATTTTTCTACCGAATACATCAGCTATTACACCTGTTGGGATTTCCATTGTTAAACTAGTTACGTGAAAAACCCCTTCGACAATTCCCAATTGAAGCAAAGTAAATCCTTTTAGTGCTAAATAAAGCATCCATATACCATGGACTAAACTAAAGTTTCTTGTAAATGTAAGTATATATTCTAGAGCTATATTTTTTTTGTACATAATTCCCCCTAAGTAAACTGCTCCACAAGTTCCTCTCTAATGATTGGCTCAAACGAGCATCTTCTATATAGTAGTAATCCAATCGCTACTGCTAATATATTGCTGATCCACATAGCATGCCATACTGAATTTTCACTCATATTAAATAAATATACAAATACTAAAATCATAGGAATTCTTAATCCCCATAATCTAGTTATTGACAATATCACTACATACTTTGCATTGCCCAGTCCTCTAAAAACTCCAAACTGTAACTGGAATATTGCAAAGAATGGTAACGTCAATGTCAAATACAACATATATGTTCTAGCAAGTGAGATTGATCTTTCACTCTCTAAGAAAATCCTTGCTATTTGTTCTCTAAATGGTATCACAATCAACGCTCCTAATAATGATAAACCTATAGTAAAAATAATCGATTTCCTAAATATCTCTTTTGCTCTATCAACATTCCGTGCCCCAACATTTTGTCCAATAAAGGTTGATAGTACTTGACCAACTGCGATTATTGGTAGCAATGTTAGTGAATTAACCCTATTACCTATTCCAAATGCATCATATACAACTGCACCATAGTTACTTAATATCATAGCATTCATTACTGTAAAACCAATCGCAGTAACTGACTGAGCAAAGCTATTTGGTATTGCTATCTTCAAAATGTCAGGGATAATTTCTTTATCTGGTTTCACGTCATTCAATCCTATTGTTACACCATCCTTTGCATTAAATAAATAGTGTATGGCAAATGGCATTATAACAATATTAGCAATTAAAGTTGCAAGTCCTGCTCCCGCTACTCCCATATCAAACACAATAATTAAAGTTGGGGAAAGAATAATATTTAGAACTATCGCAATTACTGTCAATATAACAGGACTAACCGTATCTCCCCCTGCTTGCCTATTAGCATGATATGCGCTAAAAACAAATATTGGTAGCATCTCAAATGAGCGTATTCTGACATACTTTAGAGCATTCTCATACACATATCCAGTTGCTCCTGATAGCTCAAGTAAATAAGGACTAACAATATATAAAATTGCATTCGATAAAACCCCGATCACAATACTTATCAGTAGTAGCTGACCTGTTGTTTTCTTAGCAGTTCTAATATTACCAGAGCCAAGGTACTGTGAGATAATAGCCATTCCTGCAGCACTTAAGCCAAAGCTAAATGATAGAAATATAAAAATCATTGACCAAGTAATTGATATACTAGATATCGATCCTTCACCAAGTCCTCCTACAAAATACATATCAACTATATCGTGAATTGATTTAAGCAAATTACTTAACATCAAAGGAAGTGCAAGTACCAGCAGTCCCTTATAAATGCGTTTATCTTTTAATAGTATGTGCTGCTTTCTTGCATCTGATATCATAATTCCCCCTAAATCTACATTTAATAATAAAACATTGATAATAAAAAAGCCATCATTTGATGGCTTTATTTATTATTTTCTTGAAATAGTTGCCTGAGCTGCAGCCACGATAGCTACTGGAACTCTGAACGGAGAACAAGATACATAGTCTAAACCAATTTTATCAAAGAATGTAATTGATTTTGGATCTCCACCGTGCTCACCACAAACTCCTCTTACTAACTCAGGGTTTGCATCTAAGCCATCTTTTGCACTTAATTCAACTAGACGTCCAACACCATCAACATCGATTGTTTTGAATGGGTCAGCTTCAAGGATTTGCTTCTCTTGATATTCACCTAAGAATTTAGTAGCATCATCACGACTGAAACCAAATGTCATTTGTGTCAAATCATTTGTTCCATAACTGAAGAAATCTGCACCTTCTGCGATTGCTGAAGCAACTAATGTTGCTCTCGGAACTTCAATCATTGTACCAATCATGATTGGAACTCTTTTACCTTCTCTTTCGAAGATTGTCTCCATTTTATTTACAATTAAGTCTTTTAATAACTTATACTCAATAGCATCCCCAACTAATGGAACCATAATCTCTGCAGCAGTTGCATTCGCATCAATTGCAGCTTTCACGATTGCTTCTGTTTGCATCTCATAAATTTCAGGATATGTGATTGCTAAACGACATCCACGATGACCTAACATCGGGTTAAACTCTTTTAATTCTTGAACTTTACCATTCAATACTTCAACATCAACACCCATTTGCTTAGCTAATTCAACGATATCTTCTTGATCATGAGGTAAGAACTCATGCAGTGGTGGGTCAAGTAAGCGAATTGATACTTTGTAATCAGGAGCTATATCAAAGATTCCTTTGAAATCCTCATATTGATAAGGAAGCAACTCATTTAAGTAAATTTGTCTCTCATCTTTGTTTGAAGCAAGAATCATTTTACGAACTGAATCAATTCTAT
>Ga0194000_1000026_pt1 | contig 21434 bp, 21 predicted proteins | sample FLT_67_MG_FD_140346 | JGI IMG/M metagenome (GOLD analysis project Ga0194000, IMG submission 140346) | Sediment microbial communities from the Broadkill River, Lewes, Delaware, United States - FLT_6-7_MG | ecosystem: Environmental > Aquatic > Freshwater > River > Sediment | place: USA: Delaware... | reverse complement strand
CATTCAAGATGGCTGCATCATTAGCGTTCAAAGATGGTTTCATGCAAGCAAATCCAGTATTACTAGAACCAATCATGAATGTATCAATAACTGTTCCTAATGACTATACTGGTGATGTAATGGGTGACTTAAGTCGCCGTAGAGGTGTAGTTAGAGGTATGGAACCATTAGGTTCTAAGCAAGTTATTAAAGCGAAAGTTCCTCAAGCTGAAATGATGAGTTACTCAATTGATTTGAAATCATTGACGCAAGCTCGTGGAATATTTGAGATGGAATTTGATTCATATCAGGAGTGCCCGGGCAATATATCTGAAAATGTAATTGCAGCTAGAAAAGCAAAAATGGAAGAAGAAAAATAGACCTTAAGCAAAAGCTTAAGGTTTTTTCTATTTACAAATTAAACTAAATTGAATATCATATTCCTAGGATGTGATAAATATGTTAGAGACAATGAAGGAATGTCTTGAATGGCTTTACGAACCTAGGGACTTAGGAGAGAAATATGATCTTTCTCGTATGCAAAATGCTATGAGGATTTTTGGTAATCCTGTAGATTATAAATGTATTCATATTGCAGGTACAAATGGCAAAGGATCAACACTTTCCTATATCAAAAATGCTTTGATGAGGGCTGGATATAATGTGGGGACATATATATCACCGTTTGTAGTTATTTTTAACGAGAGAATCACATTCAATAATATGTATATTACGGACAAGGAATTCATTGATTATACAAACGTTGTCAGAGTTAACATGCTTAGTGAGAATTTTGAACTTACATTCTTTGAAATACTTACAATGATTGCATTCTTGTATTTTAAAGACAAGGGAGTAGATTATGCAATAATCGAAACTGGACTTGGTGGAAGATTGGATGCAACAAATGTTATTAGCAAAGAAGTAGCTGTTATCACCAATATAGGATACGATCATATGGAAATCCTAGGAGACACTTTGGAAGAAATTCTAATGGAAAAATTAGGGATTGTTCATAACAATCTAGTTACGACAATTCAGCATAGTCTAAGACCTCTTGTAAATAGTTTCTGCGATGAGAGAGGAGTAGATTTGACTTACGCCGATGAGGTTGTTGGTTTATTAGTTGATATTGATAAGACTGAGTTTTGGTATAAGGATTTTCATATTTCACTAAAGATGTTAGGCGACCATCAGGCAGTTAATGCATCTCTTGCGATTGAAACATTATTATACCTAAGAAATTATAGAGGTCTAAAAATAAGTGATGATGAAATAAAAACGGGCATTGAAGGAACCTTCTGGCCTGGAAGATTAGAAAGAATTGGCCCAAGGACATATGTTGACGGATCGCATAACATTAATGGAGTTAGATCTTTGACTAATTTCTTATCACATTTCAATTGTCCTAAAACAATTGTCTTCTCTTGTCTTGCTGATAAAAACTACTCGGAAATGATCGCTGAAGTGGATAGTATTGCAGATGAAATATTTTTTACTACATTTGATTATTATCGAGCAGCACCAGCAAAACTATTATTTGATGCATCGACTCATCCTAAAAAGAAATTATTAAGTAACTATAAAGAAGGGTTCAATCACTTATCAAAAAGAGGGATCACTGTATTTTGTGGTTCTCTATACTTCATATCACTAGTTAGACAAAAGTAAATTATCAATTCGCCTCAACAATATGGTTGAGGTGATATTTTTGTTCATAAAAGAAATAAATGAGTATGAAAGACCAAGAGAACGTGCAAAAAGACATGGTGTGAAATCACTATCGGATATGGAACTGCTTGCTATTCTTCTTAGAACAGGCTCTAAGAAAGAATCTGTACTGAAGGTAGCGAACGGATTACTGAGTTATGTAGGTGGTATATCAAATCTAAATGAGATATCAATACAGGAGTTGATGGAGATTAGTGGAATTGGCCTAGCAAAAGCCTTATCAATAATCTCTGCAGTTGAGTTAGGTCGAAGAGTGAATGAGATTGTTGATTCTAATCCAATTACTGATCCTAGGAGTGTCAATCAATTTTTGAAGGAAAAAATGAAAGATCTAAAGCAAGAGCATTTTGTATGCATATACTTGGATTCAAAGAATAAAATCATTGATTATAAAACACTGTTCATAGGTTCTCTCAATATATCGGTAGTACACCCAAGGGAGATATTTAAGTGGGCGGTTAAGCTATCATCGGCTGCTATAGTGGTTGCCCATAATCATCCTAGTGGGGACCCTACGCCTAGTATCCAAGATGTAAAGATTACAAAGACCATTATGAGAAGCGCTGAGGTAATTGGAATAGAGTTCCTCGATCATATAATAATCGGAAAGGGGAAATACATCAGTCTAGTTGAAGAGGGTTTTCTCGATTAAAATATATTGACTACATATTGTGATTGTGATATTATTAGTTGTTGCATTTCGCAACCGCACAGAGAAGGTTTTAAAAGCAAAAAGCTACCTTAATGGCGTGTCTTACAAATAATAGAGGAGGTGCGAGAAATGTATGCAGTTATTGAAACTGGCGGAAAACAAGTTAGAGTAGAAGAAGGTATGGAAATCTATGTAGAAAAACTTGAAGTTGAAGCTGGTAAAAAAGTTGTATTTGATAAGGTATTACTTGTTTCAGGTGATAAAATTCAAGTTGGAAAACCATATTTGAAAGATGTTACTGTTGAAGGTACTGTTGAAAAACACGGTCGTGGAAAGAAAATTATCGTTTTCAAGATTAAGCCTAAGAAAAAATATCGTAAGAAACAAGGTCATCGTCAACCATACACAAAAGTCGTAATTAATAAGATTAAGGCGTAGTTGTGATTAAGTTTAAATTTATTGACGATGTTGAAAGCGTAGTTGAAATGAGTGGTCATGCAGAATATGAGAGTAAAGGTTATGATATTGTATGTGCTGCAGCTAGCTCAATTGTAATTACATCATTCAATGCAATTAGTAAGTTTATTAATACTGATGAGTATAAATTAATAAAAGAAGAAGGGTACTTGAAATTGACCCTTACAAATAATTCAAACACAGTAAAACTTTTACTGGAAAATTTGTTAGAACAGATGATTGAATTAGAAAATCAATTTCCAAAAAATATTATGATAATCAAGTAGGAGGAGTTCATGTTAAAACTAGATATCCAATTATTCGCATCTAAAAAAGGTGTAGGGTCAACTAAAAATGGACGTGATTCTGAGTCGAAAAGGCTTGGAGCTAAGAAGTCTGATGGACAATTCGCTACTGCTGGTTCAATATTATATCGCCAAAGAGGAACAAGAATTTTCCCTGGTACTAATGTAGGTATTGGTGGCGATGACACGCTATTTGCTAAAGTAAGCGGAGTAGTGAAGTTTGAGCGTAAAGGTAGAGATAAAAAGCAAGTTTCAGTTTATCCAGTTGAGTAATTGAAGTACACTATGTGTACTTTTTTTATGATATAATCAGTTGAGGTGATACTTTGATAAGAATGGCTATGAAGTCTGATTTAGACGTTATCGACAGTGTTGCATTAAGAGCAATTCAAGCAATGAGCACAAGCAATATCCCACAATGGACTGAGAAATATCCAAGAAAAGAACACTTTTCCAAAGATATTGATAAAGGTAACCTCTTTGTTTTTGATGATGGAGAAGTGTGTGGAGCAATTGTAATTTCTGTTCAGGATGATCCACCATATGAGGAACTGGATACTTGGACACATAATTCATCAATTGTGTTGCATAGAATAATAGTTGATCCATTACATTCAAGAAAAGGTATTGCCAGAAAAATGTTTGAATTTGCTATTATGAGAGCAAAAGAAATGGGATTTGAAAGTATAAAGATTGATACACATAAAGAGAATTATAAGATGTTATCTTTACTTGATAGTTTCGGATTTAAAGAGGTTGGATTTTTGACCAGTATAAATAGAGTGGCATTTGAGTTACTATTATAGGAGATAATCATGTTTGTTGATTTAGTTAAATTAAAAGTTGAGGCAGGAAAAGGTGGCGATGGTATCGTCGCTTTTAGACGTGAAAAATATGTGCCAATGGGAGGCCCTGCCGGAGGAAGTGGTGGAAGTGGCGGAAGCATTATTTTTGTCGCTGATGAAGGCTTAAGTACATTACTTGAACTTAGGTATAATAAAATAATTAAGGCAGTACCTGGTGAAAATGGTATGCCAAAAGGTATGCATGGTAAGAACTCCGATAATACTATTGTTAGAGTTCCAGTTGGAACAACAATCTTTGATGAGGATTCGTGTAAAGTCATCGGTGATTTGACAAAGCATGGTGAGGAAGTATTAGTTGCTTCTGGAGGACGTGGTGGAAGAGGTAACATACAATTTGCATCGAGTAGAAACAGTGCTCCAGAAATTTGTGAGAAAGGTGAACCTGGTCGGAGAAGGAATATACGTGTAGAACTGAAGGTTTTGGCTGATGTAGGGTTAGTAGGTTTTCCAAGTGTTGGGAAATCAACATTGATTTCAATTATTTCAAAAGCTAGACCAAAGATTGCTGATTATCATTTCACGACACTAAAGCCTAATTTAGGCGTAGTAGGAGTTGGTGATAAATCATTCGTTGTAGCTGATTTACCTGGTTTGATTGAAGGAGCTAGTAGTGGAGTAGGACTAGGATTTCAATTTCTAAGACACATTGAAAGAACAAAGGTAATAATTCATGTTATTGATGTTAGTGGTTCGGAAGGTCGCAATCCGATTGATGATTTCCATGCAATTAATAAGGAACTAGCTGATTACAACGAGTCTCTACTTGATAGACCTCAAGTAGTTGCACTAAACAAAACTGACTTATTATCAGAGAAGGATCTTGTCAATGAATTCAGAGAAGCAGTTACAGATTACCCAGTTATTGAGATATCAGCAGCAACTAGACAGGGAATTGATGAACTTTTGTACAAAGTACTAGAGGAATTGGAAACTGCAAAAGAGCAAGATTTATATAAGGATACTGACTATGAGGGTGTTGTCGATTATACGTTTAATCCAAGTGAAGACAAATTCGAAATATCACTTGCTGATGATGGTGTCTATGAGGTTACAGGTGAAATTGTTGAAAAATTATTGCAAATGACAGATTTCACTAAGGAGCAATCAGTTAAAAGATTTGCACGTCAACTTCGTAGTATTGGAATAGATGAATCACTTAGGAATTTTGGTGTGAAGCAAGGTGATGTTGTTAGAATCCTTGACTATGAGTTCGATTTTATTGATTAGGCATTTATATGCCTAATTTTTCTTTTCTTTGCGATTACTTAATGATATAGTATATATGTTGGGACTCCATAAGGAGCCTAAAAAGGAGGAAATATGAATAGAAAGACATTTGATTTGACGTTAAGTTCACTATTGCTAGCGATCATAATTTTAATGGCAGCAATCCCAAGTTTGGGATTTATCTCGCTTCCGTTCCTACCGGTTAGTATTACGATACTACATATTCCGGTAATTATTGGAGGTGTTTTTGTTAGTAGAAGAACAAGTTTGTACTTAGGATTACTATTTGGTCTATCATCGTTTGTAGTTGCTATTACTCGTGTGCCTGATATCACCGCACCATTATTTGCAAACCCATTAGTTTCAGTATTGCCTAGGATGATATTAGGTCTAGTTCTAATTGACATTTTAAAGTTTACTGACAAAGTATTTAAGTTTGATAAAAGAAGAATAGTCAGTATTACCGTATACTTTGTATTAGCCACTTTGCTACATGCCTTAATGGTATTGGCTGCTGTATTCTTGGCTGCGAAAACTGGTTTTTATCCAGATTTGCTTGGAAACAAAGCGGACCTACAAGCAATCATTGTTGAAGGAACAAACATTGCTAAGTTTATTTACGGAGTAATAATTAGTAATAGTTTGTTTGAAGCTGCTGCTGCAGTTGTTATTGGATTACCAATTGTAAAAGTGCTTCTAGTAACAACTAAAAGATGATTCTTCTAATTGATATTGGAAATTCAAATATTGTTTTCGCAAATTACGATTCAAAAATTGACAATGTAATTAGAATTAATACACGCAAAGATATAACGGGATATGAGTATGGTATTCTCTTGCGATCAAGTCTCGAGAAATTCACATATGAAGATGTGATTATTTCTTCTGTAGTTCCAGAAGTAACTGAAATTATTAGACAATACGTTCAGAGCGAACTCAAAATATCACCGATTATCGTTGGTCCTGGTGTAAAGACAGGGTTAAACATTAAGACTGATAATCCAAAGGAAGTAGGAAGTGATTTAATAGTTGATGCTGTTGCATCATTTAACCATTCTGATAAAGCATTGGTTGTTGATTTGGGAACTGCTTCTAAGATTATTTTGATTGAAGACCGACAACTTAGAGGTGTTATAATTGCTCCTGGAGTAAGAGCAAGTTTGGAGTCACTTGTTAAAAAGACATCACTATTACCACAGGTAGATTTGAAGGTTCCTAAGAATGAGTTTGGGACTAACACAGTTGACTGCATACAGTCAGGAGTGTTATATGGTCATGCACATATGATAGATGGTTTTTTGGCAAATCAAAAGTATAAAGATTACAAAGTTCTTGTAACAGGTGGGTTCTCATCAATAGTCGGACCACTACTTAAGACAAAGTGTGAAATCGATGAAATATTATTACTAAAAGGATTAGTTGATATTTACAATAGGAACAAGATGAAATAACTAGGAGTGCTTATGTTACTACTTATAGACATTGGAAATGAAAAAATAAAGGTAAAGTATGAAACCGTTAAGGTTATCAATACTAGGAATAATCTAACAGTAGATTGTTTGGTAGATGAACTAGGTGAGTATAAGTTTTTGGGCATTACAGAGGTTGAAGGAGTAGTGATCTCATCTGTAGTTCCTAATTTGAACAATGTTTTCATTCAGTACTCAAGAGATGTACTTGAGATTGAACCAATAATCGTTAGTAATGAAAACTCACATTATGAAATATTTGTCAAAGAACCAGTTGGAGCCGATATCTTGAGTGCAGTCAATGCAGTGGTTGGTGAGAGAATAATTGTAATTCTATCAACAGCCACAGTGATTATATATGTTGCGGATGGACTTATAAAAGGTGCAACTATTTCACCAGGTCTTATTAGTGGTTTCAAGTCGTTATGCAGTGATAATGTACTAGTCAATTCAGAACTCATTGAACCAAAGGAAATCTTAGGAAACTCAACGGTTGAATGCGTTTCATCGGGAGTGATATATGGACACTTGGCTATGATTGAGGGTCTTATCGACAAAATGAGTCCAAGTGATCAAGCCAAAATAATTGCAACTGGGGAATATGCCTTGAAAGTGCTTAAACATTCTAAAAGAGATATCCTAATTGATGATGAGTTAGTGTTTAAAGGAATGACAAATATATATAAACATTTAAGGGGCTGAACGCCTCTTTTTTTGTAGGGGTATAACAATGCGCATAATAAATATGATATAATTTTTATAGTTGAGGTAAACGTATGTACGAAAATATTGATAAAACAAAATACACACCAATGATGCAACAATACCTAACTATTAAGGACTCCTATTTAGATGCGATTGTCTTTTTTAGATTAGGTGATTTTTACGAGATGTTTTTCTCTGACGCACTACTTGCGAGCAAGGAACTAGAAATAGCTTTGACCGCCAGAGATGCTGGAGCTGAGGATAAAGTACCTATGTGTGGTGTTCCCCACCACGCGGCACAAGCATACATTGAGAAGTTAGTGAAAAAAGGATATAAAATCGCGATTTGTGAACAAGTCGAAGACCCACAAGTAGCAAAAGGAATAGTCAAAAGAGACGTTGTAAGATTAATAACACCCGGGACAATCATGGAGACTGGAAGCTTAGACGACAATGCAAACAACTATATCGCCGCAATTTCTTTGGAGGATGTAATAAAGATAGCCTATGCTGATCTTTCTACCGGAGAAGTCCTTGCTACAACGATTGATAAAGATTACTCATTATTAATGAATGAGATATTGTCAATTCATACTAAAGAGATCGTTGTTTCAAGTGATTTTCCAGTTGATGAAATTAAATCCTTTATTGATCAGTATGAAATCTCAATTTCAACTATGGATGATGATGTTTTGTCATCTTATTTAAAGGATAAAAGCGTTGATGAGTATGAGAAAGTATTTGCGCGTCTAACGAATTATTTGCTAACAACGCAAAAAAGACAGCTTATGCATTTACAGGCAGTTAAAGTTTATGAGTCGAACTCATATTTAAAAATTGATGTATTTTCCCAAAGAAATTTAGAGTTAACACAAACAATTAGAAGTAATAGTCGTAAAGGTAGTTTGCTTTGGTATTTAGATAAATGCCAAACTGCTATGGGAAGTAGACACTTAAAAAAATCAATTGAGAAACCATTTGTCTCAAGTGATATGATAAATGATCGCTTTGATCTAATCGATGATCTTAAGGACAACTTCTTCATAAAAGAGGAAATAAAAGAGTATTTAAAAAGTGTATATGATTTAGAGCGAATCGTAGGAAGAATTTCTTATGGTAGCGCCAATGCAAGGGATTTAGTTCAACTAAGATCTTCTTTGTCAAATCTACCAAATCTTAAAGAGACTGTCTCAAAATTACATTCAGAAGTATCAAAAAAACTAGTTTCTAAGATTGATTGCCATAAGGAGTTATATACGTTGTTAGATATTTCATTAATGGATAACCCTCCACTAACAATCAAGGAGGGTGGAATAATTAAAGGTGGCTATCACAACGAATTGGACAAAATCAGAAGTTCCGAGCGTGAAGGCAAGGAGTGGCTAATTGAACTTGAGAAAAGAGAGCGTGAAAGAACTGGCATTAAGAAACTTAAGGTTGGATATAATAGAGTATTCGGATACTATATTGAAGTAACAAAGGGACAGCTTTCTTTAATCAAAGATGACTTTGGATATGAACGAAAACAAACACTTAGTAATTCGGAAAGATTTATCTCTCCTGAGTTAAAGGAAAAAGAAACAATTATTTTGGGTAGTTCCGAGAAAGCTATCCAGTTAGAATACGAGTTATTCATCGACATAAGGGACAAGGCAAAGGGGTATATCCCATCCTTACAGGCTCTAGCAGCCGTTTTAAGCGAGATTGACCTGATGCAAGGATTATCAACAGTTGCGGAGAAAAACCGCCTTGTAAGGCCAAAAATGACCAATAATGAAGAAATTATCATCGTTGATGGACGTCATCCAGTGGTAGAAAGTGTCCTTAGTGACACAAAATACGTTGAAAATGATATATTAATGGACTCTGATATTAATATCTTGCTAATAACTGGTCCAAATATGAGTGGAAAGTCTACTTATATGAGACAGATGGCGATGATTTCTATTATGGCTCAAATGGGATCATTTGTTCCTGCAAAGGAGGCTACACTACCGATCTTCGATAAGATATTTACAAGAGTTGGGGCTGCTGATGATTTAATAAGTGGTCAATCTACGTTTATGGTAGAAATGATTGAAGTTAATTATGCTTTGAAAAATGCAACAAAGAATAGTTTAATACTATTTGATGAAATCGGTAGAGGAACTGCTACTTTCGATGGAATGGCACTAGCTCAAGGGATAATTGAGTATATTCATGAATTTATTAAATGTAAGAGTCTATTCTCGACACACTATCATGAATTAGTTGAACTAGAAAATCATTTAGGAACTTTGAAAAACATTCACGTTAGTGCAAAAGAAGAGAAGGGGGAAATAATTTTCTACCATAAAGTTAGGGATGGAGCCATTGATAAGTCATATGGTATCAATGTAGCTAAACTAGCAAAATTACCTAAGAATCTTATAAAAAGAAGTACACAGATTTTAAATGATTTGGAGAAGAATGGAGTAACTACTGATACTACCTTGTTCAATTTTGAAGAGGAAGCTGATTATACTGATGTTATTGATTATATTAAATCAGTTGATGTTAATACATTATCTCCAATGGAAGCTTTGAATGTGTTAGACACCTTAGTGAAGAAGGTGAAAGAATGAAGATAAGAAAACTTGATGACAATGTTGCTAATATGATTTCTGCGGGAGAGGTTGTAGAGAGACCATTAAGTGTTGTCAAAGAGTTAGTTGAAAATGCTGTTGACGCTGAGTCTACATTTATTGAGATACAGCTATCTGAAGCAGGTACTCAATTGATTCGCGTAACTGATAATGGATTTGGGATGAGTAAAGAAGATGCTTTACTTGCTTTTGAGCGTCACGCTACGAGCAAAATTAGTTCTAAGAATGATCTATTCCATATAGCTTCACTAGGTTTTAGAGGAGAAGCATTACCATCAATAGCGAGCGTTTCAAAACTTAAGATGATATCATCCCAAGGTGAAACGGGTTATGAGGTAAACATTGATGGTGGAAAGTTAATATCTCACAAGTCAAGTTCGGCTAGAAAGGGTACTTTGGTCGAGGTGAGAAGCTTATTTTATAATACGCCAGCTAGACTTAAATTTCTTAAGAGCGTGAACTATGAACTTACTTTGATTACCGATTATATTACTAAGATGGCTTTAAGTTATCCGGCAATTTCATATGTATTAGTTCACAATGATAAGGAATTGATTAATACCGATGGTAGCGGGGACTTGTTAAAGGTAATTAAGACTATCTACGGAAATGAAGTTTCAAGAAATATGAAGGAAATATCTTCTAAAAGTTACGACTATTCGATTGATGGATTTATTACTAAGCAAACAGTTACAAGAGCAAGTAGGTATTACATCAATGTTTCAGTAAATAACCGAGTTGTGAGAAGTGCAAATATTACAAATGCAGTTATCTCAGCATATGGGAATAGAATCCCAAAAGGAAGATATCCAGTTGCATTCATTAATATAAAGTGTGATCCAATACTTGTTGATGTGAACGTTCATCCAAGTAAGCTTCAAGTCAAATTTACTGAGGAGAAGAAATTACTTGAAAACATCAGCAGTGTCATCGTTAATACGTTAAGCGAGACAGTATCAATACCCAAAATTCAAAGAGCATCATATGAGAACACTGAATCGATTGATTCAAGTGATTTTATAGTCAAAGAGCAAATTACATTTTTTGAAGAAGAGAGATTTCCAGTTTTAGAGTACATCGGCCAGTACTCAGGTACTTATTTGCTTTTTCAAGGAGATGGATTATACATAATTGACCAACATGCTGCTGAAGAGCGGATTCGCTTTGAGATGTATCTAAAGAGTTTAAAAAACAGTGGTGAAACATATGAATTATTAGTACCAATCAATCTAGAGTATTCGAAGACAGAATTCTTAGAGATTTACGAACTATTACCAAAACTAAAAGAAATAGGAGTAGTTCTAGAGGAGTCTGGTGAAAATAGTTTCTATGTAAGAGAAGTTCCTGTTTGGTTTGAAAAATCCTATGAAAAGGAATTTGTTGATAAGCTAATTTATGAGTTGATAAGTGGCGAAAAGGACTCATTTGATGATATCGCTGCTCAACTCGCCTGCATTGATAGTATAAAAGGCAACTCGTACATTTCAAGGGATGAGGTAGATGAATTAGTTAGAAATCTGTCTAAATGCGACAATCCATTTAATTGCCCTCACGGTAGACCAACGATAATTTCATTTTCTAAAAGTGAAATTGAGAGGTATTTTAGAAGATGAGAGTGATTGTTATTTTGGGACCTACTGGGGTTGGAAAAACGAAACTTTCTGTTGAATTGGCGAAAAAACTTAACGGCGAAATTATTTCTGGGGACTCTGTTCAGGTATATAGAAAACTTGATATTGGTACTGCAAAAGTCACAAAGGATGAAATGGGGTTAGTACCTCACCATTTGATAGATATATTAGATGTTGGCGATGATTATTCTGTTGCAGACTTTCAAAGAGAGGTACGGGACAAGATTAAAGATATTTCCGAAAGAGGAAGAACACCAATTATTTGCGGTGGTACAGGTCTCTATATAAAAGCTGCTTTGACAGATTATCAGTTTAGTGAGGGTCTGAAAAGGGATAGAAATAAATATGCCGATAAGTCAAATGAGGAATTATATAGTCTCTTGCAGGAAATTGATCCCGAATCAGCTAAAATATTTCATCCTAACAACAGAGTTAGAGTACTAAGAGCGATCGAATATTTTTATGAAACTAAAGAACCGATTAGTAGAAGAAAATCGAAAGATATATACTTGTATGATGCAAGAATAATTGGTCTTACTATGCCAAGAGACTCGCTTTATGAAAAAATTAATAAGCGCGTAGACATAATGCTTGAAAAAGGTCTCTTAAATGAAGTGAAATCATTATATGAGAAAAGAAGTATTATCAATGCAATTGGATATAACGAGTTATTTGACTACTTAGATAACAAACTGACAATTGAAGATGCAGTTGAGAGAATAAAGCAGAATTCAAGAAGATATGCGAAAAGACAGTATACATGGTTCAATAACCAAATGGATGTATTTTGGATAGATATTTCAGGATTATCATCAGACGAGATATTAGAAAGAAGCATTGCGTTTTTAAATGAGTAGACATTATGGCATTTTTCGCTATAATAAGAATGAGGAGTGATGAAAATGATTTCAAGTAATGAATTTAAAACAGGTGTTACAATTGAGTATGATGGGCATATTTGGCAAGTTATTGAGTTTCAACATGTTAAGCCTGGAAAGGGATCAGCCTTCGTTAGAACTAAGCTTAGAAACCTTAGAACTAGAGCTGTAGTTGAAAAAACTTTTAGAGCTGGTGAGAAGATGCCAAAAGCTCATATAGACAAAGTGACTATGAGTTATTCATATTCAATGGGAGACATCTATGTTTTCATGAATAATGAGACATATGAGCAATTAGAAATTCAAAAAGAAGTATTAGGTGAAGACGTTAATTTCATTATTGAAGGAACTGATGTCACTATCACATTTTATGATAAAGAGATTTTAGGTGTTCAGTTACCTGAAAAGATGACTTTAGAAGTTATTGAGGCTGACCCTGGTGTTAAGGGAAATACTGCAGCTAATGCAACTAAGAATGCTAAAGTTGAAACGGGTTACGAATTACAAGTTCCTCTGTTTATAGAAATGGGAGATAAAATTGTAATTAACACGAGCACTGGAAAATATGATACTAGAGCATAGGAGGATATATTATGATTATTAGTACTACTAGTGAAGTATTTGGAAAGAAAATTGTTGAACACATTGGATTTTGCAAAGGTTCGACTGTGCGTGCTAAACATATCGGTAGGGATTTCGCCGCAGGATTAAAAACATTGGTTGGTGGAGAAATCAAAGGCTATACAGAAATGATGACTGAAGCACGTCAAATTGCGATTGGTAGAATGGTAGAGGATGCTGAAAATATGGGAGCAAATGCCATAGTTGGATTTAGATTACAAACATCTGCTGTTATGTCAGGAGCATCAGAAATTATTGCTTACGGTACCGCTGTAAGAATTGAAGAATAGGGGAGATGAATATTGGAATCACTCAGGATGTTAAGTATTTTTACGACTGTTAATATTTGGCTATTTATACTTATTATTGTTTTGCTTTTGCTTTCTGCTTATTTTTCATCAGCAGAAACTGCATTTTCGAGTGTAAATAAAATTAGGTTAAAAAACTATATAGAAGAGGGCAAAAAAAATGCTAAAAGAGCCCTTCATGTAGCTGATAATTATGAAAAGACATTGGCTACAATATTAGTTGGTAATAATATCGTGAATATTGGATTAACTACAATATCTGCTACGATACTTTTAAACTTGTTTACTAATCCAACTATTGCAAACATTGCAAATACTTTAGGAGTAACTTTCATTATATTGATATTTGGTGAGATTATTCCAAAGTCTGTTGCTAAAGAACACGCAGAAGCTTTTGCATTAAGATATGGTGCATCTATGTATGCCCTTAATTACATATTATTTCCTTTGGTGGCAATATTTATTCCGATTAGGCGTCTATTGAAAGGACTATATAATTCTGAGCCTAAACCTTCATTTACTGATGATGAGTTAGAGACTATTATTGATACCATGGAGGAAGAAGGTACAATTGAGGAAGATAGTGCTGATATGATGCAAGGAGTACTTGACCTAAAGGAAAAAGATGTTTATGACATAATGACTCCACGAGTTGATATGGTTATGTTCGATATTAATGATGGAATTGAGGCACTTAAGGAGCAGTTTAACAAATACCAACTTAGTAGAATACCCGTCTACGATGATGACAAGGACAGAATAATCGGTAAAGTACATATTAAGGATTTAACTATTCATGTATTTGGAAATAAAGAAGTTGATGTTAAAGAAGTTATAAGTGATATTATATTTGTTCCTGAGACTATGAGTGTTGATAGTTTTATGAAAGAGCTACAAATGAACAAGCAACATATGGCAATTGTTACAGGAGAATACGGTGGAACAACAGGGCTTGTTACAATGGAAGATGCGTTAGAAGTTCTTGTAGGTGAAATCTTTGATGAACATGATGAGGAATTCTCAGAGTTCTTACCACTCGGAAACGATAGATATATCGTTCATGGAGACTATAATCTAGATGATTTATTTGACGAGTTAGATTTACCAGAACCCGATAGTAACTATTCATCAGTAGGTGGATTCATTAGTGAAAGATTAGAGAAACTTCCTCAAAAGGGTGACATAGTTAAATATGATTGCGCTATTCATTCTGAGGAAATAAACGAGGATATGATTGAGCTAGAACTTGTTTTCGAAGTAAAGGAAGTAAGTGACAGAAGAATCCTATCCGTTGAATTAGATGTTAATAAAAAAGAGGAGCTATAGGCTGAGAGGTTATTAAGTTAACGACTCAAAACCTGATCTAGGTAATGCTAGCGTAGGGAATAATAAGCCCTCTTGATGAGGGCTTTTATTAACTCCTCCAAAAAAATAAAGGAGAGAAAAATGAAAGAAACAAAAAGAATTGCTGAAATTGGAATTATGCTTGCTGTTGCGGTAGTACTTGAAGCTATCTCAACATTTGTACCATTCCTACATATGCCGCAAGGAGGTAGTGTAAGTTTAGGAATGTTACCAATATTCTATATTGCTTTTAAATATGGGATGAAAGATGGTTTGATAGCTGGATTTGCTTTCGGATTAGCGAACTTTATGCTTAATGGATTTGTCATCCATTGGGGGTCGATTATCTTTGATTATGTACTTGCATTTACTGTGCTTGGTTTTGCGGGAGCATTTGGCAAAGGTACTGTAAGTAACAAAGTTTTCGTAGGAGGAGTATTATTCGGTGGATTTTTAAGATACCTAATGCATTCATTTAGTGGTGTACTATTCTTTAGCGAATATGCTGGAGAAGAGGGTGCATTCATTTACTCATTTGTATTCTATAATTTACCTTATATGTTAGCATCCATTGCACTTTGCATATTTGTAGGGTTAATTCTAAGAAAAAGAGTACTTCAATAAAAAAATGCTTTCAAAGCATTTTTTTTATGATTTCATCGATTACTTTTAAATACGGAATTCTAGGATTGTATGAATCTTCCAGAATAAAACCATTTTCTTTGAACTCCCTATAACTTATTGATTTTCTACCATTCTTAGATCTTTCAGCAAATTGAATTAAATGCTTACCCTCCAATAAGAATGTATCACCAACGGAAGAAAATCTTACAATAATGAAAGCAATTCCACCATGTTCTATGACACTTTTTAGATGTTCTACTTGATGAGAATGGATATTTTGAATTGGTAAAGAAGTTTTATTGCTTGTCTCTTTTGCTTCAAAATCAAGATAGTATCCTTTGTAAACACCATTATAGTCAGTAGTAGATGGAGTAACGTAATAGGCTTTAGTAATTTCCGCAGTATGTCTGCTTTCATAATTTACATCAACAACTTTAATTGGTACAGGTTTCTTGTGAATTACCGCAATACCATGTGCCAAATAATATTCATTAGTAGAGTTTATATCCTCTTCTAAAGCCATACCTCTATTTTTATGGACAATTGTCTTTTTTGATTTCTTTTTTATCGGATAATTAACCATTGTACACCTCGTAATTATTTTACCATATTAAGCTGATTTTACTTATTCGTAGTTTCACTTAATTTATATATGATATAATTGTATGGAATGGAGAATGATTATGGATATTAAAGTATTTGGTTTAGGCGGATTTGGTGAGAACGGTAAAAATCTATATGTTGTGGAAGCAGATAAAATGATTTTTATTTTGGATGCAGGGGAGAAAAATCCTCCAATGGAGATGTATGGAATTGACTCAATTATTCCTGATATATCATATTTGAAGAAGAACGCAGATAGGATTCAAGGGATATTTTTGTCACATGGACACAACGACAAAATTGGAGCAGTTCCACATATATTAAATGAAATAAAGACCAATGTTTATGGTTCAAGATTTACAATGAGTATATTAAAGGACAGTTTTGTTAGTAGTGATCTTGCATACTACAATAAACAATTCAAGATAGTAAATGAGAATACCGTACTTAAGTTCAAGAACATCAAAGTATCATTTTTTAGAACTACACATAGTATTCCTGAATCATTAGGTATAGTAATTCATACATCTGATGGAGCAATTGTTTACACAGGAGACTACAGTTTTAATACCCATATTAAGAAGTCATACAAGACATCGTTTGACAAAATTGCGAGACTAAAGAAAGAGAATGTTATTGCACTTATTAGTGATAGCGTAGGTTGTACATATCAATCAACTGGTGATAGTAACTACTTGCTTGAGCATGCTCTTAACGATGCGTTTAGTAAAAATACAAGATTACTTATTTCTGCTTTTTCAAGTGAGCTAGATAAGATTCAGATGGCTATAGATATTGCGATAAAACGTAATCGTAAAATTGCAATAATTGGTAGAAAGGCCCAGAGGATAATTGATATATCTGTCAACTTAGGATATTTGAAAATTCCAAAGGATAAACTAGTGAATCTCAAGTTCATTGATAATAAGAATGATAACTATGATGACAATATGGTTGTATTAATAACTGGAGAGAAACACGAACCATACTTTATGTTACAAAGGATTGCGAGAAAACGTGATAAATTAATTCATATTGATAAAAGGGATACGGTATTTGTTATGACTATTCCATTTCCTGGTGTTGAGAAGATGGCAGCAAATACAATTGATCTTCTTTACATGAATGGGGCAGATGTACATACTGTTTCCAGAAAACTACTACGCGGATCACATGCTTCAGTTCATGATACTAAGTTACTGTATAATCTTCTAGAAGCTGACTACATTATCCCTGCACTGGGTGAGTACCGTCACCAATATGCTCAACTTGATGTTGCGAAATCATATGGTTATAGCGATAGAAATATTGTTATGCTTGACAATGGAGATGTTGTAACTTTTAGAGATGGAAAGAGATATGGTAAGCTATCGCATGTTGAGACAGATGAGGTATTAGTAGATGGAGCTATTGCAGGTGATATCAACGAAGTAGTTCTTAGAGATAGGGAATTGCTAGCAAAAGATGGAGTATTGATGCTTATCGCAAACGTAGACGCTAGAAAGAAAAAAATAGTATCGGATCCTCAAATTGTTTCTCAGGGGTTCCTTCTTGAGAAGGATAATCAGGAGATATTTTCAGAAATGAAGGAGATATTTGTTAAAACAATTTCTTCATCATTAAATGATAGATATATAAACTGGCAGGACTTGAAAAATGATGTTAAGGAGAACATTGGTAAGTTTATTAGTACTAATGTTAAACGAAGAACTATGATAATTCCAGTAATAATTGATACATTCACATAAAACCACGAATGTGGTTTTTTTGTTATATATAACATATATTTTGTTTACAGTGATAGTGATAAAATGTATAATAAGTGTATATATATATTATAGGAGGATTTAGATGAAAAAATTATTAGGATTGCTAATGACTGTTGCTCTTGTTTTCACTTTAGCTGCATGTGGTGAAAAAGAAGATACATATGAATTAGCATTAGTTACTGACGTTGGAACGATTGATGATAAATCATTCAACCAAGGTGCTTGGGAAGGTTTAGTAAAATATGCTGATGAAAACGAAATTACTTATAACTACTACCAACCAACAGGTAAAACAACTGACGAATATGTAGCTGCAATCGACTTAGCAGTTTCTGGTGGAGCCGAAGTCGTAGTTACTCCGGGATACTTATTTGAAAACGCAATTTATGTTGTGCAAACAAAATACCCTGAAGTTAAGTTCGTTCTTTTAGATGGGTCTCCGCACAATGTTGTAGACTGGGATACATTCGCTACATTAGATGGAGAAGAAGCAGACTTCACTGTCGAAGAGAATGTTTATTCAATTTTCTATAAGGAAAATGAATCTGGTTTCTTAGCTGGTTACGCTGCTGTAATGGAAGGTTTCACTGATCTAGGATTTATGGGCGGAATGGCAGTTCCTGCTGTTGTTAGATTTGGTTATGGATTCGTAGAAGGTGCTGATATGGCTGCTGCTGAGTTAGGTGTTAATGTTACAATTAAGTATCATTATACTGGTGTTTTCTGGCCAACTGATGAAGTTCAGAATACAGCTTCAGCATGGTATCAAGGTGGTACTGACGTTATTTTCGCTGCTGCCGGTGGTGCAGGAAACTCTGCAATGAAAGCTGCTGAGCAAAATGAAGGTAAAGTAATTGGTGTAGACGTTGATCAAAGTGCTGAGTCAACTACAGTTATCACATCTGCTAAAAAAGAACTGGGTGAATCTGTATACCAATGTTTAACTGAGATTTATAATGGTACTAGCAACTTCTTCAAAGGTGGAGCAAGTGTTACTATGAGTGTTGAAAATGATGGTGTTGGATTACCAGCTGATTTCTCTAGATTTGACACATTCACAAAAGAAGATTATGATGTTGCATTTGACTATTTGAAGAACCCAACAAAAGCATTGTCTGATCAGACTGTAGCAAGCGTTGCTGATTTAGTTGTTACTAATGTAACTGTTGAAATAGTTGAATAGAATTTTTTAAAATGATTACAAAAAAATATATCCGACATTATGTTGGATGTATTTTTTTTGCATACTTGGTTTGATTTAAATAAACGAATCTTTATGGTATAATAGAGAAAATTTATTTTTAGAATTAAGGAAATAGGTGAGTATATGGATTATGTAATTGAAATGTTAAATATTACAAAGGAGTTTCCTGGCATAATCGCATGTGATGATGTCACTCTTCAATTGAAAAAAGGAGAAGTTCATGCCCTTCTTGGGGAAAATGGTGCTGGAAAATCTACCCTAATGTCGGTACTTTTTGGATTATATAAGGCCGAAATGGGAGAAATAAAAGTTAGAGGGGAAATTGAGAACATAAAGAGCCCTCTTGATGCCAACAGACTTCAAATTGGGATGGTACATCAGCACTTCAAATTAGTGCATAATTTTACAGTAGCCGAAAACATAGTTCTAGGAATAGAAGATACTAAGTATGGATTTCTTAGTATGAAGGAAGCTATCGAAAGAATTGAGGTAATTAGTAAAAGATACAAATTGATGATTGACCCTTATGCTAAAATCGAAGATATAACTGTAGGAATGCAGCAAAGAGTTGAGATTCTTAAGATGTTATATCGGGATGCAGAGATACTGATTCTAGATGAACCAACTGCTGTATTGACTCCTCAAGAAATAGATGAACTAATGGGGATAATTAGAGACTTAATTGATGAGGGAAAATCAATAATTTTAATAACACACAAGTTAGATGAGATTAAGGCTGTTGCAGATAGATGTACTGTACTACGTAAAGGAAAATGTATTGGTACTATTGAGGTTGATACAACTTCAAAGGCGCAAATGGCTGAGATGATGGTAGGTAGAAAAGTTAGTTTTGATGTTGAAAAGGCTCCAGCCAAAATTGGCAAGACGATTCTACAGGTCAATGAACTGACAAAGAACTCTATTGGAGATAAAAATGTTTTCACTGATATTTCATTTGAAGTAAAGGCAGGTGAGATATTCTGTTTAGCTGGAATCGAAGGTAATGGTCAGACTCAAATCATTGAGGCCATCACAGGTTTAACAGGGTTTGATTCTGGAAGTATATCTATTAATGGTGAAGATATTTCCGATTTATCTATTAGAAAAAGAACACTTAGTGGAATAGGACATATTCCAGAAGATAGACACAAGTATGGTTTGGTATTAGATTATACTATGAAGGAAAATATGGTTTTGCAAACGTATTTTATGGATGAGTTTCAGAAATATGGATTTCTTAAGTTTGATGCGATAAACAAGAAAGCTGATAGTTTGATAAAAAGATTTGATGTGAGAAGTGGTCAAGGTAAGAATAGTGTCGCAAGAGGAATGAGTGGTGGTAACCAACAAAAGGTTATCGTTGCACGTGAGATGGATCGATCTCCTGATTTACTAATTGCAGTTCAGCCAACCAGGGGATTAGACGTTGGTGCTATTGAATATATTCACGATCAGTTAATAAAGCATAGGGATTCAGGGAAATCTGTATTGTTAGTTTCACTTGAACTTGATGAGGTATTAAACATATCAGATCGAATTGCTGTTGTTCATGAAGGTAGGATAATGGCTACGGTTAATACGGATGAAACTACAAAAGAGCAATTAGGACTTTATATGGCAGGGAGTCATTAATATGAGTAGAATAAAAGAAACTATCAAGAAATTTTATACGGGAGACAAGTTGGCAGCGGTTCTTCCTAGTTTATTTGCTATCATTACAGGTATTCTTTTTGGTTACTTAATTATGTTAATAACTAATCCTTCTAGTGCCAGTTCAGGTATAAGTAGAATACTATTTGGTGCCTTTCAAGAAGGACCAAAAAGTTTAGGGCAAGTTTTATATTTTGCGACTCCAATTATCCTTACAGGATTGTCAGTTGGGTTTGCATTTAAAACTGGTCTATTTAACATCGGTGCGACAGGTCAGTTTACTGTTGGTGCTATCACAGCAATATATGTTGGAGTAAGCTGGGGATTTCTTCCAGGTAAATTGCATTGGCTTGTTGCTATATTAGCAGCGATGATTGCAGGAGGTTTATGGGGATTGCTACCTGGTGTCCTAAAGGCATTTAGAAATGTACATGAAGTAGTAGCAACTATTATGATGAACTATATTGCAGTATATTTGGTCAAATGGATCATCCTTAATACTCCTTCCTTGTTTAATCAAGCAAGAAATGAGACTTCAACAGTACTTGGAACAGCAAAAAACCCAAGCTTATTCATGCAAGAGATATTTACAGGATCACAAGTTGATGGTGGATTCATTGTTGCAGTAATAATCGCAATAATAGTATACATAGTACTTAATAAAACAACATTTGGTTACGAGTTGAAGGCCGTTGGATATAATAGATTCTCAGCAAGATACGCTGGAATTAATGAAAAGCGCAATATTATTTTGTCAATGACAATCGCGGGTGCGATAGCAGGTATTG
>Ga0194000_1000025_pt1 | contig 23685 bp, 16 predicted proteins | sample FLT_67_MG_FD_140346 | JGI IMG/M metagenome (GOLD analysis project Ga0194000, IMG submission 140346) | Sediment microbial communities from the Broadkill River, Lewes, Delaware, United States - FLT_6-7_MG | ecosystem: Environmental > Aquatic > Freshwater > River > Sediment | place: USA: Delaware... | reverse complement strand
GATTACAATACTGCTGCTGATGAAATGTTAGATTCAGCGTGGGCAAAACAAGTAGGTGATAGAGCTATAGAAGTCACTGAAATGATAAGGACTGGGGAGTATCAGGATTAGCATAAAAAACACCCTTTAAGGGGTAGTCCGTCATTAACTAAAGAGGTAAAATTATGCTAAGAAATAGAAACTACGAAGGTCCAACTATGACCATTTCTCAAGAAATAGATGAGATGAAATACAGACAGAAGGGAGAGTCCTTCAATGATAAGATACAAAGAATAGCTAGAACATTGTGTGATGGTGATGAACATAGATTTGTATTAGAAGATATTTTAGGTGAAATGAGATTTTTACCTGCAGGTAGAGTACAATCAGCAATAGGTTCTGAAAGGATTACTACTGCTTATAATTGTTTTGTATCTGGAGAAATAGAAGATAGTATGGATTCTATTATGGAAAGAGCAAAAGAAGCCGCTGAGACTATGAGAAAGGGAGGTGGCATTGGATACGATTTTAGTAAGCTTAGACCAAGGGGGGATCATATTAAGTCTCTCGATAGTAAGTCCTCTGGTCCTATTTCTTTTATGCAGGTGTTTGACTCGGTGTGTCAGACGATTGCTAGCTCTGGTCACAGGAGAGGAGCACAGATGGGTGTCTTACGTATTGACCACCCTGATATACTCGACTTTATTCGTGCTAAACGTAATAATGATAAGCTCACAGGGTTTAATATATCAGTCGGGATTACTGATGCCTTTATGGAAGCTCTGGACAGTGGTTCTGACTACGATCTTTACTTTAATGGTGAGCATCGTGGCAGTCTTTCAGCCCAAATGGTATGGGATGAAGTAATGTCTTCAACTTGGGATTGGGCAGAGCCTGGAGTTTTATTTATTGATAGAATTAAAGAAATGAATAATCTTTGGTACTGTGAAGAGATATACGCAACTAATCCTTGTGGTGAACAACCATTACCAGCTTATGGTGCTTGTTTATTAGGCTCATTTAATCTTACTAAATATCTTGAAAAAGAAAAAGATAAGTATGTATTTAATTTTAAACAATTTAAATCAGATATAAAGCCAGTTGTTCAAGCTATGGATAATGTTGTCGATAGAACTATTTATCCATTAAAAGCTCAAGAGGATGAAGCTAAAAATAAAAGACGTATGGGATTAGGTGTTACAGGCATGGCAAATGCTGGTGAAATGCTTGGTTATCCATATGCATCAAAAGAATTTATGGTATGGGCAGAAAAAATATTTGCATGCCTAAGAGATAACTGTTATAAAGCTTCGGCTGAATTAGCAAAAGATAAAGGTGCTTTTCCTTTATATAGAAAAGATTATTTAAAAAGCAATTATATTAGGTCATTACCAGCTTCCGTTCAAAGTCTCATAAGAGAGAATGGAATACGTAATAGCCATCTTACATCAATCGCACCTACAGGTACAATTAGTATTGTAGGTGATAACGTTAGTGGAGGAATTGAACCTGTTTACAGTCATAAATATGATAGAACTATACAAACATTTGATGGTCCAATCGTTGAAACCGTAGAAGACTATGCTTACTCACATGGAGTAGAGGGTCGCACTGCAGATAGTATTAGCGTAAATGATCATTTAAACGTATTATTATTAGCTCAACACTATATTGACAGTGCATGTTCAAAAACTTGTAACGTAAGTGGTGATGTAGACTATGATTCATTCAAACAAGTATATGTTAATGCATGGAAAGGTGGGGCGAAGGGGTGTACTACGTTCCGTATTGATGGAAAACGATTTGGAATCTTCAACGAAACCGTGGAAGAAGAAAAGAAGGTATCTAGCGAGGCTGAGGAAGTGGCTCAAGAAGAAGACAAGGTTGAAGCTTGCTTTATCGACCCAGCAACTGGCATTAAAGAGTGTGCTTAAAAAAGAACAAAGGGAGAAGTGAATGGCTGACGATTTAATTAATGTTACTGATGTAGCATCTAAAGGTGTTGTGTTTGACACTCCTCCTATAGCTCTTGCTCCTAATATATTTACAGATGCTAGAAATGTTAGGTTTAAGGATGGTGCTATTAGGAAGATGGAAGGTGAATTATTATTAAATAATATAACTGAAGATCTTGTACCAGCTAATGAAGAGTTTGGAAAAGTAAGATATTTCGCAGTATGGGAAAATCCTAATAAACAACCATTGGGTTGCTATTATATTTGGGTTGTTGATTATGTCGTTAGTGATGTAACAGTTGGTCAAAAAATTTATGTACAAGACCATACAGGCACTAAAAAAGATATAACACCTAGTGGTCTTAATAGTGGTAATGGATTTTCTTTTACATCTAGTGGTTGGCAACATACTTTATTTAGTGGTGGTTTTGCTTTTATTATTAATAATGGAATAGAAAAGCCACATTATATATTAGACACTCCTGGAAATACAAATATAAATAATATAGTATTAGCAGAACTCCCTGGATGGGATAGTTATCAGGTTGAACAAACAACATTTGATGATACATATGTTCAAGGAGCAACTACAGTATTTGATCTTGGTCAAAAAGTAGACTTTGCAAATAATCAAATTCATGTAACAGGAACTAATAATAAAACAGCACAAGCAGGATCACCTGCAGGCTCAGGTACAGTAAACGGAACTAACTTTGTTCCTGGAAATTTGCCTTCAAGTACACCTGCTGTAACTGGAAATCATTTTCAAATTTATACGGATACAGCAACTAATACTACAGTGATTGTCATTGGTGGATTATCTGTAGGAGATTCAGTAAAAGTTGTTATTGAATCTAGAAATATAGTTAATGTTAGATGTGGTATATTAGAATCTTTTGGTGATATTTTAGTTGCTGGTGATTTAACTGAATTAGATTCTACAAATAATGCAATTATAAGAAGATTGTCTGGTGTTGTTAGAACATCAGATGTGGCAGTGCCAGGGTCTGTTCCTAATAATTGGAATCCATTTGCTTCTGGTGTTAGTACTGCTGATGAATTTACGCTATCTGAAACTAACGTTATTAAAGATATGAAATCATTACAGAGTAATATGTATATCTATAGTACAGATAGTATACATGTTATGAGATTAACAGGTAATATAAATGCACCTGTGTCCTTTAGTCCTGTAACTGATGAGTATGGAATACTAACAACTGGTGGTGTTATTGAATATGATGGTAAACATTTTGTAATAGGAAGTAATGATATTTATGTATTTGCTGGAAATCCAGGAGATATACAATCTTTATCAGATCAAAGAGTAAGACAATATTTCTTTAATAATCTTAATCCTATACATGAACAACAGTTATTTACACTACAAAATCATCAAGAAAATGAAATATGGATTTGTTATCCTACACTAGCTTCTTTTGCTGGTGAGTGTGATGAAGCTCTTATTTGGAATTATAGAGACAATGCATGGACTGTTAGAGATTTAGACAGTGTTACTGCAGGGGATATTGGTCCTATTAAAGGAGGAGGGATACCTACTGCAACTATTGCTCTTACAGGTAACTCAGGTAATGCTGGTTACACTAATAGAGGAAAGAAGGAAGTACAAGCAGTCACTATTAACGGTAGCACACCAAAGAAAACGATAGGAACTAAAGCTATTAAAACAATATCTGTCGGTACATTTACAACATTTACTACAGATACATTAGAAATAATTGATCTCACTCTTACAGGAGACAGTGGACCAAACACAGTTACAGCTAGAAGTACACTTACTTTTCCTTCATCAAGTACATTTACTTATGACAGAGATAAAAGTACCTTTCTAGATGGTGGTGCAAGTGTTATTATTACAGGTGATAGTAGTATTGGTACAGTAAATCTTCCAGCAAGTGCATTACTAGGTACTAATCAAGCCGATGGTGCTACAATAACAATGACAATATTAGTAGCGGCAGTTAGAGATTATATCAATAGTAACAATGCCTTAGCTGATTTTACTGCAACTGCAAGTACAAATGTATTAACATTAACCTCTGATGTTCCTGGACCAAGAGCTTTTAGCACTAGTTCATTGGCTATCGGTGGTGGATCAACTACTAATCTTACAGTTGCATCTACAAGAACAGGTGTAGGTGTATATGGAATAACAGCTGCATTGAGCCCAGCTATTAGTATGAGAATACAGGCTAGTGCTGTTGGTGGATTACATGATGCTATTGATGAAACAATAACATTTAGCACTGGAAAGAACAGTCAGGCTTTATTAGCAGCAGATGCGTTGCCATTATTACAAGCTAAAACAGTATTTAATGGTGGCAGTAGCTCTATTTATAGTGTATCAAATGTTAGTAATAAAATTAGATTTATCTCTAGATTAGGAGGAAATCATAGTGCTCTTACTATTACATTTAAAACTACTTATGGAGGTACTGATTATACAGAAACTACATTTGGTGGTGATGTAACAAGTAGTGTTAATGTAGTAACTCCTGGAGTAGATAGAAGCATACCTCCAATAACTATGACATTGACTTTTCCAGCAGGAAATACTGCAGTAAAGATTTTAGAAGGTACATTCAGTCGTGCTAATATAGTAACTGAAATAGATACTCTAGTAGATGCAGATAATAACTGGACAGGTGCTACAAGTACAGGTTTGGTAACAGCAACAGCTGGTGCAGTTGGAGTTCAAAGTAATAATTTTGCAGTTGCCTTAACAAGCATAGGATCACTGCCTAGTGGATTTACAAATAGTACATTCACAACAGCACAAACAAGAGCAGGTCGAGCAGCACATAGTACAACAGATACTATAACTCTTACTCCTCCTCTTGGAAATGCAATAACAGTTAACTTTAATAGCACATCTGCATTTGATCCTGACTCAGGAAGTAGTCCTACTAATGTAGAAGCCATAACTGCAACAGAAATAGCTACAGCATTACAAGCAGCATGGACAGATACAACTTATTTTACAGTAGCAAGAACTAATGAAGTATTAACCTTTACAAGTGTATCTAGAACAAATATAACTGGTTCATTTAGTTATACAGTTGCTGAAGGTACATCAAGAACTGGTACATTAGTCAGTCCTTTGATTGCAAATTCTACAGGAAGTGATATAGCAGTTACTGAAGGTATTGCAGCAACATATGCAAAAATGACTCGTGTTACTATAACTCTACAAACTCTTGCAGGAGATAGTGTAATATGGGATAAGCATTATGGAGAAGGTCCAGGAAGATTATTAGATCCTGATTTTACTCCAGCTGCAAATGATAATACTTATGGTGATACAGGTGCGACTAGTGCTTCTGCATATCTGGCAACTTATTATAATCCAGATGCAACTCAAAATGCAACTGAATTAGCTAAACCTAATGGAGTAGTTGTTAATACATTAATAGCAATGCAACAAGCATTAGCTTCTATTAGTTCTAATCAATTACTATTAGTAACACCTGATAATGCAAGTACACCTACTAGTATAGAGATTAGTCCTAGTCAATTTAGTTCAACAGCTAACTATGTTAAATCATTTAGTCCAGCAACTCAAGTAGTAAATGCAAGTGTTGCACCAACTACGACTGCACTTACTAACGTAGCTGAAGGACAAACAGTTGCGGCAACTAATCCTACTCAAAATACAAGTGGAACTACTATAAATACTACATTTGATATTGTTAGACCATGGAGTAATCTTAATATTAACCCTAATAAATCATTTCCTATCTTTGCAGAAAGTGGATTTAATGATGGTACATTATTTAATCGTATAAGAGCCGCAGATCTTGGTTATGACTTTGGAGGAACTAATTATATTTCTTATGTAGAAAGACAACAGATGTCGATTACACCTAACTTTGACACAGAGACTGTTAGTAGTATAGCTTTGTGGGCAGATGGGGGTACTATAGCTACTGTTGGAGGAGAACCTCAAAGAGCTACACTTCATGTTAGAGCAAGAGGAACTAATTACCCTGGAGAAGATCCATTCTTAACTACAGAAGAAGATAACGCCCAAAGTAATGCTAAGGCAAATAAACTTACGGTTAATGATTTTACAGTAGCTAGTAGCTATAAAGTAGGAACAAGAACTCAAGGTCGATTTATTAACTATAGAATAGATGATGCAGCTAAAAGCACTTCGTCTAGTTATAGTGCAGCTAATAATAAAGCTTGGAATATATCTGGTCTTCAAATGAAAGTAAGCAAAGGAGGTGAACGTTAATGGCTATTAATAATCCTCCTTTAACAGATAATAATACCCTTAATATGGTGTTATTGGAATTAGTAAGAGAAGTGAATTTATTAGAACAAAGACAATTAAAACTTTTGGCTGATATAAGAGCCGCTAGTAATTTTGCTGACTTAAAAATAAGGATAGATCAGAAATGATAAAACTCATAGAAGATAATGATGTATTCGAAGCAATACAGCTGATGAATAAATCTACTCAAGGTCAATTTTATGGCTATGAAAGAAATGAAGCTATATGGATAGAATATTTTTTGTCATTGGTTAAAAAACAAAAAGAGGGAAGTCCTCATGCATTGGTTATCGGAGATTATGTCGATAATAAATTAAGAGGATTTCTGTCTGCTTGTACATTTAGTAATTACTATGATAAACAATGGGTTATGGATGTTAAAGATTGTATTGTAGATGAAGATCATCAAAATCCTTTTGTTGTGTATCGGTTATTTGATTATATGATGAAACATATTAAGAAGCATGGTGGAAAACATTGGCGAGCAGACTCTGTTCGTACTGAAGAAGAAGCATATAAGTATGGTCGCTTCTTACAAAAAAGATATAATGCAGAACTACATGTCTCAGTAAGAGGTGTAATACAGGAGAATAAAGATGAATGATTATGAGCCTAATTTAGGTATATATGATATGAGAAGAGATACAGAAGGATTACCTGAATCTCTCGCCAATAAAATAAATACTAATATATGTATGAAAGGTGGTGGTGGCACAACCGTAACTGAATCAGGTATGGCTAAAGAGTTCAGACCTATTTATAAAGAAGCTATGGAAGATGCTCTTGCTGGTTATAAGCAGAGAAGAGGTCAAGGAGTTACTGCTACAGTGGCTGATCTTAGTCCTGAACAAAGAGAAGCTTTAGCATTTCAATCAGCTTCGGCTAGAGATGCTATCAGAGGCAGTGGTGCTTATGATACAAGAGCCGCCCAAGAGAGAGCTTTGAAAGATACTCTAGGTCAAATGATGGGTCAAGCATCTACTGGTGGTGCTCTCGGTTCTGCAAGAACACAAGCAGCTATGTCAGGAGCATTAGCTAATCAATCATTAGAACAACAAAGACAAAGACAAGCAGATATCTTATCAGGAATACAAGCATTAGGACAAGCTGGAACAACTAAACAAAAGTTTCAACAACAACTTATTGATGCTCCTTATACAGAACAAAAGAGACTTGCAGGATTACTATCAGGTGCTCCTCAAACTTCAACACAAACATCTAGTGGAGGTGGCAAATGATTGATCTTGCATTAAGCCCAGAAGAAGAACAAAAAAGAAAGCAAGCTATACAAATGCAACAAGCCCCTTTAGCAATGGGTTCAGCTCCTCAACCTCAAAAAGGAATGGCTGGACAAATGAGTGATATGGTAAAGCAAAAGTTAATGTCTGATGCTGCTGGTGCTGGAGCTACTGCATTAACCGAAGGATTAAAGAGTGCAGGCACATCTGCCTTAGGTGGAAGTGCTATGACAGGCATATCTACAGCTATGCCTTATGTTGGTGCTGGTTTACTTGCTGGTAAAATGTTTGGTTTGTTTAATCAAGGTGGACAAGTCGGACCATTAGGCACACAGTACCACGCTAAAGGTACTAAACCAGATTTTTTAGATTTAGATAAAGATGAAAATACTACTGAGCCTATGGAAGAAGCTGCTAAATCTGCCCAATACAAAGCACAAGGCGGAATGACAGAAGCAGCTGCAAGAGCATTGATGATGAATCAACCAGACCCAAGTCAATTATACGATGAGGTAATGGCTGAGAGTATGACTGAAGCCGCTCAACAAGCACCTACACCAATGATGAGACCACCATTATCGGTAGATCCTTTTGGAGCAGATACAACATCAAACATTTATGATATGATAAGACCTGATAACGCACCTAACACATAGGAGAACAATATGGCACTTAGATCTAGTGGAGGAACAACTGCATATCAACCCTCACCTTCAATACAACCGAAGTATGGGTTTAGATATTTTGGTTCATCTTTTGCACCAGCTACAAGCCCAGCGAGCATACCTCCTTCTCAGTATACTATTCCAAGCTATGAAGCTCCTGTCGCTACACCAACACCATATGCAGATAGTACACCAATGACTATGGGTGGTGATGATAATAATGAGAGTGCTTTAGCAAGTACACAAATGTCTATTGATCAAGCCAATAGGGAAATTAATGAAGCGAATAAAGGACAAGACTTTGGAGCATCAGCTATGTATGGACCAAGCCCAATGGGTATGATCCCAGGATACGGATTATTTGGACCATCAGTTCCTACAAGTGGTTATGGAACTCCTGGAACTTATAGCAGTATTACTGGAGGTAAATTTGATGAACAAGGCAGATCGGTAGATCCTATCACAGGCTATGCAAATCCTGAGTATGCTACAATGGGAGCATTTGCAAATCAAATTATGGACGATCCACTCGGTAATATTCTTGGTGATCCTAAGAATGCTTTTGATTATGATCCTAATTCTAAAAAGATGCAAGAAGTTCAATTTGCAGAAGCTAAAGGCTTAGACCCAGATAAAGCAGCTACTAAAGCTTTGATGGATAAAGGAATCAGTGAAGCCCAAGCTCAACCTGGAACACCTACACATGATGCAGCTACTGACCCTAGTAGTTATAGCAGTACAGGAGCAGCTCCAGCTGGTTCTCAATTTAGCAGTACAGGTACATTTTCTACGGAAGCACCTTCAGGTGGTCCTGACTCATCAGATCCTAACAGTGGTGGTAATCAAAGTGGTGGTGTAGGTCAAAGTAATTCAGCAGCAAATACAAGCTATGCGGATGATGCAGCAGCTTCTGATAGTGGAGGCGGAGGTAAGTAATGAATATTAAAAAGTACACAGAAAAAGATAGGTATGGAAATATGTTTTCCTACGAGTTTGATGTTCCCTCTATGCAAGAAATACCTCAGCCAGATCCAGAAATATTTAAACCAAAAGGAACAGATACAGTTCCAGCTATGCTAACTCCTGGAGAGAATGTTATTAATGCAGAAGCATCAAGGCTTCCTGGAGTTCAACCTATGCTAGATGAACTTAATGATGTTGGTCGTGCTATTCAAAAGAAACAAGGTGGACCAATTCCTAGTTATAAACAAGAAGGCGGTGTTATTGTTGATGATGCTATGCTTGATGCTATTAAGAAAGTAGAATCAGGTGGTGATCCTCAAGCCTTATCAGGTGTAGGAGCTGGTGGACAATATCAGATAATGCCTAAGACAGCGTTACAGCCTGGATATGGAGTAACTCCTATCACATTAGAAGAACGATTTGATCCTAATATATCTAGAAATTTTGCTAAAGAATATTTACAAGGTATTATAAAAAAGCATCCAGAGTTTACTAAAGATCAAGTATTAACTGCTTATCACTCAGGTGTTGGTAATGTCCTTAAAGATAATATTGGACCTGAAGGTAAAGCATATGCTCCAAAAGTAAATGCAGCTATGAATGAAATACCTATGATCACATACGACATGACTGAGCAAAAGCCTGGAATGATGTCTGCACAAGCAAGTACAGGAGATGGAGTACCTAAAGAAGATAAACCATTCTTAAGTTTTCTTGTTGGTGATAAATATGAGAAAGCTAAAGAAAGAAGAAAAAGGAATAAGGAATTATATGGAGATGATGTAGTTCTAGATTCATTAGGCTATGTTCAATCTGTAAATCCTAATCGAATAAATCCTGAGATACCTAAAACATTAGAAGAAAGATTGAAAAATAAACAAATAACTCAAGAACAATTTGATAATCAAATGAATGCATATAATAAAGCTATGAAACAAGATGATGCAGCAAATGCTGAAAAAGCTGTTGAGGGTTTAGGAGTTAGTGCTGTCGGAGATGACTCACCTGATGATGCAGCATCTTTATATGCACAAGATTTAAAGAAAAAATCAGCTCAAGCTATTTCAGATCAGTTAGCTAATGAAGAAGATATAGATCAGACAGTTATGACTAATGAAGAAGTGTCTCAGTATATAAAAGATAACCCAGGAAAAACTATTGCCGATAAGTTTATCGATAAGGGTAAGGAAGTCGGTGGTGTTATATTAGATAAATCTATGGAGTATTTTAAAGATGCCTTTTCAAGTATGTTTGACGGTGAAGAACTCGCAAGGATGGCTCTTATATATGCTGGTTCTCGTGCTATGGGGTACAATCACGGTGCTTCTTTAAACTATGGCATGAAGAATTATATTAAGCGTGTTGATGCTAATCAAGCTTATGCAAAGAAAGCAGTATTAGACAAAGACTTTGCAGATAGATATACTCCTGCTTCTCTTGCTAAGTATGCTAAATCAGCAGATGTAGATGATCTTATTCCAGTAGGGAAAAGCATTAAGTTACAAAGCATATCTGGAGAAATAAATATCCCTGGATATGGTAAAGCGACTACTTATAAAGGTGACGATAAAATAGATTATGTTAAAATCGATGGTCAGCCTATTGCAGTAACTAATATTAAAGGTGCTGAAAAATGGGATGATAAAGTACACGGAGATGCTACGGTAGCTAAACGTTACGATACCTATGGTCAAAAAGTATCTGATGCAATTAATAAAAACGCTGGACTAGAGCCTGGAGATGAGGGTTATAATGCTTATATACCGATAGGTAGTGATGCTAATATTATTTATAGAAAAATAATTAGAAACAATAGGGTTAGCATAAGCCAAGCTCCTCAAACCCAAAAGGCTATTGAGATAGCTATGCAAAAATATTTACAAGCACAATCAGATTTTAAAGCTAACAGAACAAGTATAGAACCTAAGAGCTTAGAAGCCTTTGTGAATGTTGAGATGTTTAAACCATTAGCAGGAATATCTCCTGACTTAATAACAGGAACTTCAGCATCTAATTTAAATAAATTAAATAGCAAAATTAAAAGCTCTATGAATAAGAAAAAACCATTTGCTTCAGAATATATGAATGAATGGCAAGCTTATTATAAAGCGTGGATTAAGCTTCCTGAAAGTGAAAAGATTAAAGCTATCACGGATGCTAGCAAGAAAAAGAAAGGCGAATATTCAGGATTTACTTTATGGGTAAGTAGAACAAGTCCAGATGAAGTAAATCAAATGTTAAAATCTTAATAAAATCCCTAAGTGATTCTTAACACACCCTTATAGGGGAGAATCCCTTAGGGATACTTTATTTTACAGGAGGTCTAAATGGCTGATATACAAACAAGTGATGGCAGAAGTTTTTCTTTAATAGACGCTGACACTATCACTGATGGTAAACAAAACTATCGTATCGAAGGATATAACGCACCTGAGACATCTAAAATAGTTGAAGATGAAGATAAAGGTTTACGATTTAAACGAGGTCAAGTTGGTGGAACTGAATCTACAGAAGCAGTTAGAAGAATAATTCAGGCTGGTGGATTCAATACTATTGAAGATCTCGGATATAAAGATTCATTTGGTCGTCCTAGAATAAGAATTAAAAATGATATTGGTCTAGATTTAACAAATACTCTCTATGAGTCAGGAGCTATTGATGTTACTTTATTTACAGATGAAGAAGGTCTTCAAGCAGTTCGTGCTGGTCGTTTAGAAAAAGAACTTAAAGGCAAAAGGCTTTACGAAGATATTGTTAATGAAGAGATGGGTGACCCAGAAAGAAAACCAATAACATTTAAAACTACTGCTGCAAATGAAAATGAATATGCTCAAGCAGTAAAAGAAGTTGTTGCAGATCAAATGGGTCTTGACTTATCGGATGAAACAGATCATCGTAGAGCTATTAATATAGTTCAATCTGGAAGTTATGATCCTCGTAGTATTCCTTTCAGTGGAATTGACTTTAGAAAATCTGATAGGACTCCTGAAGGTGTTGCTAAAAATCAATTTACTTCGGCTTGGAATACTGGTTGGCAAGGAATGGCTACAGGCTTAGCTGGCTTTGCAGAATTAGCAGGTGTTGGTCTTGGAATTGATAAACTAAAAGAATATGGAGAAAGTGAAGTAAGATTAGCTAAAGAAGATTTAGCTGAAATGCCTGGATTAAAGGGATTAGATTATAGAGATATTGATGGTCTTATGGATGGCTGGTATTTTATGACTAATAACTTAGCCATGTCTGCACCTTATTTAATTACTCTTATAGGGGGAACTCTTGCTGCTCCTATAACTGGAGGAGCTTCTGCAAAGATTGCCTATGGTTCTGTTGGTGCAACTTATGCTGGTCAAGTATGGAATGATATTGTCGGACCTAAAGGAAGAGAACATGCTGTAGGTTCTATAATGGCTGGTACTGCTATGGCATTATTAGATAAGCTTGGTCTTAAATATATTATGAAACCTTCTGATATGTTAACTAAAGCTGGAAGAGAAAAAGTTATTGGTGCTTTAGTTGGTGGTGGTGGTGTTCTTGGAAAAGCTATGACTAGAAAAGAGGCTGAAGATTTATTAGCCTCTGAAGGTAAAAAAGTTATTAAAGAAACTATTGAAGGTATGAGTAACTTTGCCTCTGATAATATTAATAATAGTAATATTATGAAAGATATCTTTGTAAGAGGTATGAAAGGTGGAGCTGCTGAAGCAGTTACTGAAGCTAGTCAGGAAGGATTAGGTTATCTTGCATCCGCTGCAATGTCAGAAGGAGGACTAGATAAACACTATAACCCTAATGAATTTACTAATTTATTAGCTGCAAGTGCTATTGCAGGTGGTACTCTTGGTAAAGGGTTCGGTATGGCTGGTGGTGTCTTCGAAGCTGGAGATCGTTATGCTACAATAAGAGGATTAGAATCTGGTCGTATTGGTCAATTAGGTAAGCTAGATCAAATGGCTCAAGAGATTGGTCCTGAAGGAGCTATCCGAGATAAAATAGTTGCAATAAATAATAAGGTAAAAGGAGTAAAACCTACTAAAGATAATAGTATTACTGCTGATAAACATGAACAAGGATCTATAGCTAGAGGAACTTTTTTAGATAAAGTAAAAAATCCTTTTAAGTATATTCCAGAGTTATATCGATCATCTTCATTAACTGGGTTTAGTGCTGATAGACAAAGAAGATCAGAACATCTTAGAGTTCTTGTTTCTTTAATAGGATCAGTTGCAGGTAAAACACATTCAGGTAGAGATGTTCAAGCTCAAGAAGCAGAGCTAAGAGCTAATTTAATTGAATCAATTAATCCTAAAAGAATGTTTAAAAGATTTGGCATGATGGATACTGTAACTAATTCTCAAAAAATATCTGATATGATTAGAAAATATATGAGTGGTGATCGTTCAGGTTTTACTAAAGAAGATATTAGAAATATAGAAAATACTATTGATGAATTAAAAGCATTTGCAGACCAAGAATATAACATGAAAAATAATGTTTATAAAAGTCAAGGAAATAATCGTAAAGATTTAAAACGATTAAAAGATTCTTGGCTAAATCAAAAATCTTGGGATTGGAAAAAAGTAAGACAAAATAGAGATGAATGGTATGACTTCATGAGAAAGAATGAACCTAATTTAAATCAACAACAGCTAGATGATTTATATTTAAAGGTATCTAACAATGAAGACGCTACAGACTTCTCCGTTGTTGAAGGAATAGAGTATATTCCAGGTGCTCGTAGAGGTACTAGTCAAATATTGTCAACTAAAAAAGGCTATGATAAATTTGCTAATGATAATATACTTCAAAATCTTATTAATCAAGCAAATCAAACTGCAAAGTATTCTGCATATACTACTTATTTTGGAGCTGGAGGTAAAAACCTAGATTATCTTTTAAAAGGTATGGAGAAAGACGGATTAAGTAAAGAAGAAGTAGCTGATATTGCTTTCCATGCTAAGAATATTATTGATGCAGGCACAGGTAATTATAATACTATTAAGAATAGAAAGCTAGCTGCATTTCAACAGACAGCAGCCTTCTACGCTGCAATGGTTGGTCTTCCTTTATCTGCCATAAGTTCTTTTCCAGAATTTGTTATGATACTTTATCAAGGCAGAGGGGGTAAAGATGTACAAAGAGGTATTCTTGCTGGTGTTAAAGAAGTAAAAAATATTTTTAAAGCAACAGCGAGAATGAAAATAAATAAAGCATTAGGATATCCTCCTAGAGCTTATATAGATAAAGATGCACAGGTTAGATTAACTAGAGCTGGTTTATTTAATGATGATGCAGCTATAGCTACTCGACTAGGTCTTGGAGAAACGGATGTCAGTAAAGCTTGGTGGCAAAAACAATTCTTTAAAATATCAGGAATAGCTGGTATTACTCAATTACAAAGAGCTATTGCTGCTTCAGCTGTCACTGGTTTTGTTAGTGATAGAATTAGAATATTAGCTGCTAAGCCTGATGATGCTGAGCTTAATCAAGATCAATTAGAAATATATAGACAGTTAACTAATCTAGGAATGGATGTTGAAGGTATGGTAAAGCTATACAATAAATTTAATGATCCATTAACCTTTGAACAAATAATGGAAAATGAAAATAGTCCTGATTATAAATTTCTTGATGATCAAATGAACACTGCAACATGGTATTTTGTAAATGATAGAGTTCAAAATCCTCAAGCATTTAATAGACCTTTATTCTTTCAAGATCCTCATTATCAACTATTTGTACAATTCAATGGTTTTATTTCTACATTTACAGCTAATATTATACCAAAGCTTTGGAATGACTATCTTAAGAACGGTAGCCCTCGTATGAAGTATAATACATTTGCACTTGTAGTAACTATGATGGCAGTAGCTGGAGGTTCTCAATGGTTAAAAGACTTTATTAAATTTGGAGGAAGCACTCCATATCTTAGTGATGCACAACTATTACAAAGAGCATTACAGTCTTCTGGTTTATTAGGTACAGGAGAAAGATTACTTCAAGGTGCATTACCATTATATAGAAGTAGAGATGAAGGAATAGCTGATAGGTTATTTGGAGAAACAGTAGGTGGTTCGCCTACAGTAAGATCATTAGGTACTGCTATGCAAGCCATAGGAGCATTAGGAAAAGGAGAAACTGAACGAGCTGCAGGTCATGCAACTAAGCTAATACCTGGAGTTGGTCCAATAACTCCAATAAGAAACGTTATAACTGATTTGGTGCATGGGAAAGTCCCTGATCCATATCCGTTTTTAGATAAGGGAGAATAGATATGGGAAGAGCCTCCGCAGGGTTTGATTTCTTTAATGAAATGGTACAAGAACAAACCCAAGAATCAGCTAAGACTGCACCTGAAAGAGCAAAAGAAAAGGTACAGCAAGAAGCTGAAAGACAAACTATGGCTATCGGTGATAAGAAATTTGAGTTAGAGATGCCTACAGATACTTTGAAAGAAAGAGTACCCACTACTGAACCAGTTGTAGATAAGCCTGGACCTAGTCCTGAAAATTTATTTCCAGCAGATTTAAGTGGTTCAGTTCAAATACAGCCAAGTGAAGAAAATATACAAGCTGTAAAGGCTGCTTCAATACCTTCGGTTGGAGAAGAAGTATTTCCTACTAGAATGCCTCAAGAATTAACTGATGAGCAAAAACTTTCTAGACTAGAAGAGACTTTAACTCAAGAGTTTACTATGAAAGTAGGAATGACTCCTGAAATGGCAAGCCTTTATGGTGGAAAGGTAGATAAAAAAGTATTTGGAAAACAAGCTATTAAAGATCTTGATGGCGATGAAGATGGAATGGTCTACCTTCAAAATGCATTAGAATCATCTTCAAAAGCTTTTGATATTGATAATGAAGAAGCTAATTTATTTGGTGAAATGGTAGAAATAACAGGGGCAGATGTAAGTAGAGCCAAATCAGATCCTATGGGTGTACTTAGAAATAACTCTAGTATATTTTCATATGCATTAAAAGGATATGATAAATTAAATCTGTTAGTTGATCCTTCTAATCCTCAGTCTAAAATACGACCTGAAGCAGGTAACGCAGCATTACTTTCTGTGTTATTAGAATTAGGAAATAGATTAGATAAACAAGATGGGGAAATAGATAAAGCGTATAATGAAAGACAATTTGATGATGCTTTAGATCGAATGAATATTGGTAAAGCAATCGGTAGACAATTCGAAAGATTAATTTACCCTTCTCAAAATGAAGATCCTCAAGCAATATATACAGGGGAATCAACTGGTTTTGGATACAACTATAGATTAACTGAAAAAGAAGCTTCAGTGCTAGGTCAAGTCCTTATTGAAGGTTTTGCTAGTTCAGAAGCTTTTAATTGGGTTGAAGGTAAGACTATAGAGCAAGACGGTAAACAAAAAAGAATTTACTTAACTAATCGTTATGGTGAAGGCAGACTTAAAGATATTCGAACAGCAGTTAGAAAGTCTTTAGGTATAGCTGGTCATTCTAGACCTGTATCTAATGTTCCTACTTCAGGAGGTAGATTGCTAGGCGAAGGAGCTTATACTCAAAAACAAATAACTACTCAGTTAGAAAAAAATACTTTAAATGTTAAGACTAAAGACGGAAAGTTTTTAATTAATGATGCTATCGAAAAGTTAAGTAACGTTGCTCATGCAGTTAGCCCACATAAAATAATGATAATGTTAGGCGTAATGCAAGCTGGAAAGACAGGGTCTAATCCTTTGTTATCTAAGTTTACTAAACAAGATTCAGAATATAGAAGAAAAAAATATGAATCTATTTTAAAAGAATATAAAACTAGAGCACAAGAAGATCCAACATTTACTCCTGAATCTTTAAATGTTATGAGCTTTGAGCAAGCTGCTGATCGTGAAGCAGATAGAATCTCTAATATACACAGATCAATAAGGCTAGATACTATTCAAGATGCAGCTAATAGAATTGGAAATCCTTTTTATTACGGTTGGACTGCTATAAATAACTCTTCAAGATTAATGATTAGTAATACCGAATTAAATTATCAAGCAGATAAAGTTGCTAGATTTATAGTTGATGGTGCTAAACCTGTTGCTTTTAGAATAGGATCTAATAGTACCGCTGAACAGGGATTTAAACAAGTATTAGCAAGGTCGTTAGTTCCTAATGCAGATAAAATGACTCCAGCAAGACAACTACAAGAGTTTGAGGCTAGAGAAAAAGAATTTATTAAAATGGGTCAAGATTTTCTTGCTTATACAGAAGCTAATGTAGGTCAATTAAATGCAATTAAAGAATCTGTATCTGATTTAGATGGTAATAAGGGCATTGTTAATCCTGAAATAACTAAAGTTCTTCCTGGCATAGAGCTATCTGAAGGAACTACTCAATTACTTCAACAACAAGGTAAAGATGCTTTTTATTTTACAATGGATGCGTTACATGAATTAGCTAGATATGATGCTGTCAAAAAACAAGGTGAAATATCTGGAAATCCTAATCCTACTTTCTTATCTCGTGCTAAGGCAGAAATAGATGGTAACTCTAATGGTGCTGTTATACAAGCCTTTCAGATGGGTGTTGAAAATATACTTAAAAAAGGTGGAGTTCTTTATGAAGATAATATCTCTTATGAAGATGCTGAAAGATTAGAAGGCGATATTAGAGATGATGTCTTTAATTTTATGTTTGGTCAAGAAGAATTTGCAAAAAATCCTGAGACAGTCAGAACATGGCATGATATATTTAAGAGTATAAAGGCTACAGATGGTAAAGTAAAAGAGCTTATGAAGTTACCCATTATGACTTCTATCTACGGTAAAGATCCAGCATTTCATGGAGATACTGCTAGGAAATTTATTGAAGACAATCCTGAATTCTTTAAAACATTTGATAACCAAGAGCAAGCTATTACTGAACTCACAGGCTATTTACAAGTAGCTTTAGAAAACGGTTTGGGAGGAGCATTAGAACATGCTAAACTAGCTAAACGAATAGGAAGAGCTTTTGGCTTTGCTGATAAAACAGCAGTTATAATAGGTCCTAATGGATTCGGTGTTCAATCAGGAGGGCATGAGAGTGTTCTTGAAGATAGAATAAAATTTAAATTTGGAGCTGCGGCTAATCTTAGAACTGCTCCAGCTGAAATACAAGTTAATAAAAGAGTTATAACTGCTACTGCAAAGGCTAAAGGTTTTAGACAACCAAGTGGTACTAGATCCTCAACTAAAATGGGAAGTAAACTTTCAAATCAATTTGCAGTTAATGGAACTCAAAATATAGATGCAACTGTAGCTCAAGAAACAGTTGTAAGAGTACCCTCTGGCACAATCATGCAGGTTTATGATGCATTTATGGGAGATGCAGAATCATTTGTTAAATTAAGAAATGCATCTAATGAAGCATTCTATGATGTTAATACTAATTATAACATGTTAGAAGCAGAACGAGATAGCTTACTTAAAATGATAACTCAACTTCAAAAAGAAGTAGCTTTAAAAATATCTAGAGGTGAATCTTTTGATATCGGAACTGAAGGCGAATATAAAATGTTAGGCGAATTTATATTTAACTCTGGAACTATCGTTACTAGAGACCTTATTAATTCAGCTCCTGGAGTTACAGAAGATCAAAAAAGAAATAGTCCTATGATGAAAGAAGCTTATGCGGCTGCTAAACAACTAAGATCAATTCTTAGACGTTCTGAAGGTGCAAAAGGGAAAAATCTGAACTATGCAGATGGGGCAGATGCATCTATTCTGGTTAAGCCAGAAACATTTATAGAATTATTTAATTTATCTCTTAAAGCTCTTAGAATAAAAGATGACTTAAATAAAATGATTTCTGAAGTTAATTCAAAGCGAAAAGAACTTATGAAAAAAATAAAAAGAAATCAACAGGGTCAATACTCATAAATAAACGTACCCCACAGGGAATCCTATATGGAAACCTTGTGGGGTATCTTTATTTTTACATTGATAAACCATTTTCTTTAGCTGCTTTCATAGCTAAATGCCTTTGTTTATCTGCCATATGCCTAGCTTCTGCCTCTGACATTCCATTATTTATATAGCCAGCCATATTTTGAGCATGTACAGTATCTAACATAGCTCTATTAAACCCTTCTTTACCTACTAATTCAGTGGATATTCCTAAATCTTCTGCAAGTTCTAAGTCAGTAAAGTTATTACCTTTTTGAGCTAACCAATTTTTATTTTCCATTATATTCTCCTATTAACAGAAGAAGTAATCAGATTCGACTACTTCATTTATATTTAAAGCACCGATAGTCGGTTGCTCACCTTCATAGCCTCTTCCAAATGGAATTGAGTCATAAAAGTTTTCTTTATCGTACATCTTAACGAATTTATTGCGTGCATCTACCATAAGATCTTCGATTCTATTGGCATGAGCACTAAATGAATCATGCACTGCACCAAAGTCACCATCCCAATCAGCTACTACAAGAGCCATATGGGCTGCATCAGAGCTATGAACAAAGTTAGGACTAATACCACACATAAACCCTCGTCTATCTGGGATATCTGTCTTTTCTCTTATCACATGCTTGAATCTTAGTTCACCTTCTGGTGTATTAAATCCATAGCAATCTACCTTTGCAGGTCTAGTACGATAACATTCGTATATTACTGGAAAGCCTGACTCAGATTCCCATTGTATACCACGACCTCTATCAGTACCATAAGTATCTAACCAATTAGCTATCTCTTTATCAGCTAATCGTTGTAAGTATCTCATAGTATCTAATGGACCTGGGCATACCTCTTGTATAGCTCTGATTACTTGATTACTAAGTTCATCACAATCCCAAGTATTGATATTGTAATCTTTAGTATAACCAAACTGATAACAATCACTATACATAGACTCTGACATTTTCTTTTGACCACAGCTATAAGCCCTAGTCATAGCCCCACGCTTAGCAATACCTTTACGTATATGCTTCATAGGCATCTGCCTCTCTTCAAACCACTCAGGCATTCTCTCACATAATCTTTTTGCTACTTGAACATAGAAATCATTAGGAACTTCTTCTGAAGTTAATCCTACAAGTCTACCTGTAAGTGGATCTTTAGACATAGCACCTAAGTGTTGCCAACCATTATTAGCACCATCAATAGGTATAGGCAAATGAATTAAGTAATTATCTTTGTCTTTCCAATATTTAAACCACTCAATGCAACAAGCCATGAATGCTATCTTCTTCTCTGCTTCTTCTGCAAAGATTCTCATCTCACCCATTTCAATTATCTCATCAAGGTTCTCTTGAGTCCATCTAGCTCTGTCTTCTAGTGTCATTTTATCTACAGATATAGTATCTAATTCTTCTTCCTGTAGTATACTTTTATAATCTACTGAAGCCCAATTAGGTATTTGATCTATCCCATATGACTGATTATAAGAACATGCAGTGTGTACTGCAAGCCAGAAGTTAGCTGTCTCATCAAAAGCTTTTCCCTTAGCAAATAATAGCTGACTACGAGCTATATCTGCTCCTTGAAAGTTAAAGAACGGTTCACTATAATATAGTCTACCTCTATAATCTGCATCAAGATAAAAGCTAAACTCTTTATCTAACCATTTATCTGCTGCAGCCATTACTTCTTTTACTTCTCTATTCTTAGAGGCTTGACGTTGATATAGCTTTGCATTTTCATTTTGATCTTCACCATCATAAGTATTATTACTTATAAACATATCCCAGTTTTCTAAAATGGCTTTATGAACATCAGAGTTAACTACAAACCTAGTTGCCTGTAATTTATCAATAGCTTTTACAAATGGCTTATCTAAATACTTAAAGAACTTATGCTCCTTAGATTTATCCCAAGTCTTTATGACTGGTCTGCCATTATTTTGGAATAAGCTTTTAATAGGAGGTATTACTGTAGCACTTATACAAGTGGTTTTACCTGCAATTACTTCCATATCACCCCACTTTTCAGTGGCATGTATGGTTACTGGCTTACGACTTTTCATATGACCTACAGAAATAGTTAGGTATCCACACATAACAAAACCTTCTATAACAAGATCACCAACTCTTACATGATCTCTGAAGTTTACGTTAGAGCTATCCCAACCTTCTATTATATACTTTCCTATTGCCATTGAAGCTTGAGTTATTGCTGACTCACCTTCAACCTTATTACGCTTAAAGCAACGTTGAATTACTTTTCTAGCATAAGATATCATGTCATCTATTAAAAAGTCTAACATGTCAACACCATCCGTATCAATCATACGCATGAGTTGTAAATTTCTTCTAGGCTTTACACCCAGATCGTCTCCTCTTATTTTCTTTAGGAGATAGTCCTTTATATCTTCCATGTATTACTCTCTTTCTTTTCTGGACTTATATTATAACATGTTTATTTCTTCTTTGCAAGTATTTTTATCATCTTTTTATTATTTAATATTGTATATCCCACCATATCCTTCTCATATGCTTGTCCGACCACAACATTAGTGATACCAGACTGCAAGATAAGCTTAGTACACTCCGTACAAGGAGATAGCGTAGTGTAAAGGGTAGCACCCTGTCCATCCGTGCTAGAACGAGCCAGCTTACATATAGCATTAGCTTCAGCATGTATGACAATAGGAAGTGTACGACCAGTTGAAGTATCCTTACATTGATTAGGAAAACCTGAAGGAGTACCGTTCCAACCCATCGAAATAATATTCCCATCTTTAACAATGACTGCTCCAACTTTAGTGTCTTCATCATAAGACATCTCAGATACTCGGTTAGCAATATCCATATATAGATGATCGTATCTCTCAATTTTAGATTTATCATTTTCATTTTTAATTATCTTTTTAAAATCATTTGGTAGCATTTTCCTGTGCCTTTCTTAGCATGATTAAAGCTTCAGCTATAGAGGGAATCTTACCTCCTCTTTTAGCTGCTACATTCTGTATTTTGATAAGTTGTCTTCGGATTTTTTTCATTTAATTTCACCACTATGTAATTTTTACAATCACTCTCAGACCACTCTACAAGATGTTTTACAACTTTATTAGCTCTAAGCTGATCAATTATCTGTTCAGCATCTTCATGTGCTTTTATTGAGTGATTCCTTGAGTACCTTATATTCATTCTCTAGCTCCTTTATTCTATTCATTCGCATAATCGCTTGTGAACGGTACATATTACGTTCCTTAGTAATCTTATCTAGTTTATTACCAAGGAACTCTATCTCTTTTTGTTTCATCATAGTTAATTCTATTTCACTTTTCCAACTCATCAGTCTAACACCTCAAAGTCTAATCCATCAGTCCATGTAAGCCTAGAACTATTATGATGATACTTAGCTGCACCTGCTGGACCAGTCTTACCTGTGAATCTAGATTTAAGTACAGTAAAGTTAATTGTATTACGTACATCATCATCTTCATCAGTCATATTACGACTAAATCCTATTATATCAAATGATATTTGCTTAATAGAACCAGAACCTTTAATATCGTCTAGACTAGGTAGCTTACCTTCTTCAAAGTTTTTACTACCAACTAAACCTTTACGTAGATGGCTTATAATACCCATCCAAACATTATGCTTCTTAGTTATCTTAAGTAAGTCAGACATAACTTTATCTATAGCTTCATTACCAGTATAACCTTCAGCACCTTCAGATACAGCAATAGTTATATGATCGAGTATCAAATATCTACACCCCATCAAAGCCATATACTCTATCTTATCTATGAGTGATTCATCTCCTACAGAACCTTGATGATCTAACAATACAAGTCTATCTGTACCGAATACTTGTTTAGAAGCTTCTTCTTGCTCTGCAAGTGGAACATCATATTCCTGTAGGTTTTGTCTCAACTGCATCTGAATAAATTTCTCAGCAGTATCACCAACAGATTCTTCTAGAGATATCATACCTATTTTATCTTCAGTCTTAGCAAGTAAATCTAATACTATCTCCTTGATAACAGTAGACTTTCCTGAACCAGTACCACTAGTGAATAGTGTTATCTCGCCAAACCTCATACCTTTAGTTTTATCATTGATACCTCTAAGGCAATCAGGATACGGTATACTTTCTCTTGATTGACGTTCTAAGTACTGCTCCCATATAGCCTCATGACCCATGACAATACCAGCTGGACTATAGGGTTGTGCATCCCATATAGCTTCCATGACTCTCATATAGCCACCTTGATTGAATAGCTCACAAGGATCTTTAGCAGTACTACTAGCTACTTTGACTTTATCTATGCCAATAATATTTGCAGCTTCTCTAATAGCTTTAGTGCCTGCATCGTCATTATCAAAGAATAATACTACTTCTTCAAACGATCTAATCCATGTACGATCCAAGAGTAAGCTCTTGAGATTCGTGGAAGATGCAACGCTAACCACAGGGTAGATCTTTTTGTATTTATTAAGGGAAGCTTGGGCGACTGCCATTGCATCGAATTCGCCTTCTGTGATGACAAGTCTCTTTCCGCCACCTCCAAAGCTCTGACTACCAAAACACCGAACATTCTTAAATTCTCCTACAGTTCTAAACTCTTTAGGTAACTTCCTTATTTTATAGGCTACCTTATTATTATTACTGTCATAGTAAGGATAGTTATATG
>Ga0194000_1000024_pt1 | contig 24068 bp, 25 predicted proteins | sample FLT_67_MG_FD_140346 | JGI IMG/M metagenome (GOLD analysis project Ga0194000, IMG submission 140346) | Sediment microbial communities from the Broadkill River, Lewes, Delaware, United States - FLT_6-7_MG | ecosystem: Environmental > Aquatic > Freshwater > River > Sediment | place: USA: Delaware... | reverse complement strand
ATATAACAACCTGTTTAGAGCTGAAGGCAAAGCTAAGTTATCAATGATAGCGATGATAATTGGAACGGGAACTAACATGATATTAGATCCAATATTTATCTTTGATGCCGGGTTAGGACTTGGTACGATGGGTGCAGCATTAGCTACTGTTATTGGATATATATTTACTTTCACATTTCTTTTATACCATCAGTTCAGATCGAATACTGCTCTTAAACTGAAATTGAGCAAGATGAGAATTAAGTGGGAAATGACAAAAGAAAACATAATAATTGGTATGCCGGCTTTTTTTAGAAATAGTGTGGGTGCTGTTTTAGCAATTATAATGAATAATTTGTTTAAATCATATGCACTTGATCCAGTCGCATCAATTGCAATTTATGGAATTATCTCTAGAACATTGATGTTTATGTTCTTACCGATATTCGGTGTAACGCAAGGAATGGCACCTATTGTTGGATTTAACTTTGGAGCAAAACAGTATGATCGAACAAAGGATGTTACCGTATATGCAAAGAATATTATGCTTAGGTATTTCATAGTTGCTTTCATACTGGTGCAATTATTGGCTCCGATAATAATAACATTCTTTGGACTATCTGGTGATATTGTTACTGATGGAGCGAGGTATATGAGAATTTCAACTATTATGTTACCGATACTTGCTATTCAAATCGTTCTTAGTGGTTATTATCAAGCAATTGGTAAAAGTAAGCAGGCTACATTTATTGCTGTTGTTAGACAATTAGTATTGCTGATTCCAATCGCATTGATTCTACCTATATTTATGGGAGAGATTGGTATTTGGATCGCAATACCAATTGCTGATTTAATATCTTCAATCATTGGAATTGCAATGTATAGATATGAAATGAGAAATTTTGACAGATTGTATATTACCGCATAAGAAAATCCACTCTTAAGTGGATTTTTTATATTTTAATGGTTTAAATTCCTTTTCTAATTTATTGTAATCAAATATTTTTGTAGTTTTAATCTCAATATCAAGAGCCTTATATTTATTATCGACAGCCTTTGTAAGAAGAGGAACTTCTAAATTTTTCTTGATTGAGTTTAGGTACACTCTTCCTTTATCATTCATACCTAATATCCTAATGTATTTATTGCCCTTGTGGAGATTACAATCTTCAATATCTTTTTTTGATATGTTAAGCAATATATTAAGCAGTGTTCTCCTAATTCTATTTTGAGGATATCTTCTAGTATAAACACCATCGATAAACTCTTGGAAACTACTGAAATGTAAGTGCTTAAGAAATCTGTTTTCTATACCCTCATAAACAAGCGCTATCTCATCTAAATTACTACTAGAAACAAGTTGGTACTTTAACAGCTCATAGTACATTTCCCAAGTATATTTTTCTCTCTTTAAATGTTTGAGAGTCATTTCAGGTACAAAATCGGCAGGATTAGCCATACCCCTGATTGCAGTAGCACTTGCAATCGATTCATGTAGTGCAGATTTATCAAGGTAATTTGAGTGAATTCTTTGAATAGAATAGGGTTTAATTTTAGAATTAAGTCTATTTATTGAGTTTATATATTGAATACCTAAGTTGTCGTTAGATGTAAAATTCTTTCCTGTTAACTCCATTACCGCTTTTCCGGAAGCACTAGGATAATTATTTCCATTATCTAAAAATTCTTTAATTTTGTCTTGAAACTGAACTGAATTAAACAAACCTGCGATTTCTTTCATGCTCTTGATATCATTTGTTTCACTGCCAAAATAAAGGCTAGATACTTTCAATTTATTTAGTAAATCAACTGCACCATATGAAAAAAGATCTGCGCTCTGATTGACATATACGTAAGGTAGCTCAATTACTAAATCAACCCCATATTCAATAGCAAGTTCGCTACGCTTCCATTTGTCTATTATAGCCGGTTCACCCCTTTGTACAAAATTCCCAGACATAATCGCAACTATACAGTCAGCCTTTGAGAGTCTCTTTACTTCATTAATATGATGAATGTGACCATTGTGCAATGGATTGTATTCTACTATTATTCCACATGCTTTCATAATTACTTCCTACTTTCATAATTATGATAGTTTATATTTAAGCTAAAAACAAGTTATGGATGATTATAATTGACTTTATGGCCCTATAAGAGTATAATTATTTTTGCGTATGAGGGTGATTGATATGAAATGGACCACTATGCAGTTGGATAGATATGTCAATGAAAAACTTGAATTTGACTTTGAAACCAATTTGGATGAGTATATTAAGAATGTTGATGATATTCTAAAGATAGATAAAGTTCGTATTACCGGTGAGATGCTAAGAATTGATGACAGATATATGTTTCAATACAATGTTAGCGCTACACTGTATTTACAGTGTGCGGTATCTTTAGAAGAAGTAGAGTTTGAGATAAACAGTGATTTCAAGGAAATCTTTAGTAAAAATCCTACAGATGATGAGAATGAGGTTGATGGAATCACTATTGATTTGAGTAAGGTGATATGGTTAAATATTTTAGCAGTAAAACCTATGAGAATTGTAAAAGAAGGTGTAAGAAGTCCTTTTAAAGAAGAAAAAAAGGAACGCAAGAAAAATCTTCAATTTAAGGATTTAGAAAAATATTTATAGGAGGTGTTTGAATGGCTGTACCTTTCAGGAGAACTTCGAAAACGAAGAAGAGAAAGCGTAGAACACATTTCAAAATCAGCGTACCTGGAATGGTAGTATGTCCAAACTGTGGTGAAATGAAATTGGCTCACAGAGTTTGTAGAGAATGTGGACATTATGATGGACGCGCTGTCAAAACAGTGAAAACTGAGGTAGAAGAATAGAAGGCACTCAAAAGGAGTGCTTTTCTATTTACTTATATGGATATAGTGATAGAATTAAATTGATGGTGAAATATGTATAAACATGTAACTGTTTTACTAGATGAAGCAGTAGAAAAACTAAATATAAATCCAAGTGGTATTTATGTCGATTGTACTCTTGGTGGCGGAGGCCACTCGAGTGCTATTTTAGAACGTCTTGAGGACGGGCATTTGTACTGTTTTGACCAAGATGATTATGCAATTGAAAAATCAACACAAAAACTTAGGAGTGTGTCAAATAACTTTACAATCATAAAAAGTAACTTTGCTAATATTAAGGATGAATTATTAGATAGAGGAATATCAAAAGTTGATGGAATACTCTACGATTTAGGAGTAAGTTCTTATCACTTTGATATCCCTGAAAGGGGATTCAGTTACAATGAAGATGCTATCCTTGATATGCGTATGGATCAATCTCAAGAATTAACTGCCAAAGAAGTAGTTAATACATATTCAGCAAAGGATTTAATGAGAATCTTTTCAAGGTATGCGGATATAAAGTACTCACCGAGATTAGCTAATGCAATTGTTAAGTATAGAGAGAATAATATGATAACTAGAACTCTTGAATTAGTAGAGATAATAAAAGATGCAACTCCTCAAGCAATAAGAAGAAAAGCACATCCGGCAAAGAAAGCTTTTCAAGCTATAAGAATAGAAGTTAATAAGGAATTAGAGGTGTTGGAGAAATCCTTGGAAAGTGCACTCGAATTACTTAAAAAAGATGGAAGAATTGTTGTTATATCTTTCCATTCATTAGAGGATAGACTAGTTAAGAATATGTTTAGAGATGCAGTTGAGACTGATATTCCAAGTGGTGTTCCAATCAGAGAATCAGATATAGTCAAAGACTTCAGACTAATAACAAGAAAACCAATCATCCCTACTGATGATGAGATACTTGCTAACAACAGAGCACATTCAGCCAAAATGCGAATTGTTGAAAAAATAACTTGAAAAAATTGATATAATGTAGAGGACGATATGAATGTAGTATTTGGGGGTGTGTTTAATCCACCCACAAAAGCTCATTACTATGCTTGTAAGAGAGTTATGAATGAGTTTAATGTAGATAAGTTTATATTCTTGCCAGTTGGATCAAACTATGATTTAAAAACTGTTGAGGATGATTTTCATCGTGTAAAGATGTTAGATATTATTGCAGGTAAACTAGGAGTAGAAGTATCAAAGATAGAGATTGAGAACAATGAAATGGCTGGTACGTACGTTAGTCTTAGGAAACTTGATTTAGAAGATACACATTTGTTAATCGGAAGTGACAATTTACGAAATCTTGAGTCCTGGAGAAACAGTACCAAACTATTATCTGAATATAAGATAATTGTTTTGAATAGACAAGACAATATTGGAAAAATTATTGAGGAAAATGAATTCCTAAGTATACATAAAGAGAACATCATTATAATTAATGATTTCGATTATAATATCTCATCAACTAATTTTAGAGAAAATAATGATGAAAATTTAATTGATGAAGATGTTCTAAAATACATTGACAAATTTAATTTATATGGGAGGTAAAGATGTATAACAATGGGTTTTTGAGAGTTGCTGTTGTAACTCCAGAAGTGAAAGTAGCAGAGCCAATGGAAAATGCAAAGGAAATGTTAAAGACATTGGCAGAAACAAAAGCAGGACTGGTTTTATATCCAGAATTATCTATTACAGGATATAATTGCGAGGATTTGTTTTATCATGATTTTGTAATAAATAAATCAAAAGAAGCGATTGAATACTTTTTAAGTAAAAATACTTTTGAGGGTGTTGTTGTTTTTGGTGCTCCCTTAGAGCATAGAGGTGTACTGTATAATGTTGCGTTCGCAGTACAAGGCAAGAAGATCCTAGGAATAGTTCCAAAGATGTTTTTACCTCATACTGGTGAGTTTTATGAAAAAAGATGGTTTGCTGATGGTGTTGGAATTGACGAGGACATCGAATTTTTGAATCAAATAGTACCATTTGGTAGCATCGTATTTAATAGCGAGAATTATTCATTTGGGATTGAAGTTTGTGCGGATATGTGGGGTGCACTTAATCCAAGTGCTAATCTATATTTGTCAGGGGCTCATATTGTATTAAATCTCTCAGCTTCAAATGAAGTTATCAATAAATCAAAATTAAGAAAGCAACTTATTAATACAACAACATTTAGACATAAAGGAGCTTATGTTTATTGTTCAGCGGGAGTTAATGAATCCACTGGAGCGAATGTATTTGGTGGAGATAAGATAGTTTCTGAACTTGGGGAAACGATTGCTTCTATGCAAAATTATTCTTTCGAAAAGGAAGTGCTTTATGCTGATATTGATATTTCCTATTTGAAATTTGCAAGAAGAAGTAACGGTTGGTATAAAGATGGAAGTATCAGAACTGATGGAAATGTAATTGATGTTGATTTTGTATCAAAAAATACTACATTTGAGTTAATAAGAGAGTTTGATCCATTACCATTTGTTCCTAAGAAGGATGAGATGGATGTTTTCAATCAAGTTACGAGTATTCAGACAAGTTCCCTGATTAGAAGAATTAGGCATCTTGATTGTTCGCTTATAATAGGTTTAAGTGGGGGACTTGATTCAACGTTGGCATTCTTACAAGCTGTAAAAGCATACCAAAGAATGAATTGGAAACTAAGTGATATCCATGTGGTAATGATGCCTAGTTATCCGACAAGTGAACGTACTATGAATAATGCAAAAGAACTATCTAAGAAGTTTAGTGTAACAGTACACGAACTTCCTATTCATGATTTCGTTGATGCGCAAATGAATTTATTGAATCATCATCAAGAAGACATAACTTATGAAAACATCCAAGCAAGAGTTAGAACGAATATCTTGATGAATATGGCAAACAAGTTTAAAGGTATTGTTTTAGGAACTGGAGATATGTCTGAAATTGCTTTGGGATGGTGTACTTTCGCTGGGGATGCCACTGCTCATTACGGTATTAATAGTGGCTTGCCAAAGACGTTGGTTAAGTTTATGGTTAGTAAGTACCGAGAAGTATTACCAGAACTAAAGGAAGTACTAACTGATGTTTTAGAGACACCTATATCACCTGAGTTACTTCCTAATCAGATTTCGGAAGAAACAGTTGGCTCGTATGAGATAAATGATTTTATCATGTACAGATTCTTAAAGTATGGGGATTCAGCTGAAAGAATCAAAACATTTATTCCAAGCCATAAGAAGTTGGTCGATGGATTCTTCAAGAGGTTTAATAAAGCTCAGTTCAAGAGAAATGCTATGCCTGAAGGAGTAAAAGTAGTCTTTACTTCTTTAAATAGTCATTCCGACTTTAGAATGGCATCTGATATATTAAAATGAAAGTTATAATCGGTTTATCCGGTGGAGTTGATTCAAGTGTTGCAGCAAAAGTTTTGCTAGATCAAGGCTACGAAGTTGAAGGTTTATTTATGCGCAACTGGGATTCAACAACAAATAACGACATATTAGGTAATCCTGATCTGCTTGATGATATATGTCCACAGGAAGTGGATTACTTAGATGCATTGAAGGTTGCTGAAAAGTTAAATATTAAGCTACATCGTGTTGATTTTGTTAAGGAGTACTGGGATAACGTTTTTGAGTATTTCTTAGAGGAGTATCGTAAAGGTAGAACACCTAACCCTGATATTCTTTGCAATAAGTATATAAAATTTGATGCATTCATCAAAGAAGCAAAGAAACTTGGAGCGGATTATATCGCGATGGGACACTATGCTAGAGTAGAACACGGAGATAAACCAAAGTTATTAAGAGGCGTAGATTCAAACAAGGATCAAACATATTTTCTATGTCAACTTAATCGGGATCAGTTAAGCAAGACTCTATTTCCTATCGGTGAAATGACAAAAGAAGAAGTTAGACAGATTGCAAGCGACCTAGAACTAGCAACAGCTGATAAAAAGGATTCTACTGGTATTTGCTTTATTGGTGAAAGACATTTTAATCAGTTTTTAGACAACTACTTGCCTGCAAAACCGGGTAAGATGATTACTGATACTGGATTAGAGATTGGTATACATAATGGATTGATGTACTATACAATCGGTCAAAGAAAAGGCCTTGGAATAGGTGGATTAAGAGAATATGATAATGAACCTTGGTTCGTTATTGGTAAAGACTTAGAAAAAAATTATCTATACGTAGGACAGGGATTTCATCACGAAACTTTGTATTCTGATGAATGTACAGTTGATGAAGTGAACTGGATTGGTGAACTTAAAAGTGAAGTAACAGCCAAATTTAGATATAGACAACCAGATCAGGATGTTAGTGTATCCTGGGAGGGTAATCAATTAAGAGTTAAATTTCCTCAAGGTGTTAGAGCAGTAACACCTGGGCAAGCTTGTGTCTTTTATAAAGGCGAGGAGTGTCTAGGGGGAGGATTCATAAAAGAAGTATTTTATAAAGGTGAAAAAAGAAAATATTAGGAGGAAATATGAAACAAGCAAAGATATCATTTCAAAATGGTGAAAGCATTACTTTGGAGTTATATTCAAATGAAGCTCCGAAAACTGTAGAAAACTTTGAAAAGTTAGCAAACTCAGGATTCTATGATGGATTAACTTTCCATAGAGTAATCGATGGTTTCGTTGCTCAAGGTGGATGTCCTGATGGAACTGGAATGGGTGGACCTGGTTACACGATTAAGTGCGAGACAGAAAATAATCCATATAAACATATTCCAGGAGCACTATCAATGGCTCACGCTGGCAAGGATACCGGGGGATCTCAATTCTTTATTTGCCACGATTCATTTCCTCATTTAGATGGATTACATACGGTGTTTGGACAAGTAATTGACGGAATGGATGTCGTGCTTAGGATTAAGCAGGGCGATGTCATGGAAAAAGTTACAGTATCAGCATAATGAAGTTTCTTGAAGGATATGTTAAATTAGTACTCTTCAATAACAAAGATACTGGTTATACAATATGCAAAATCAAAGTCACAGAATCAAGTGATGAGTTGGACGATAATGGATATTTCACCGTAACTGGATATTTTCCTATTCTTACGGTGAATGAACTTTATCGTTTTTTTGGAGATTTTACAACTCATAAGAAGTATGGACTTCAATTTGCAGCTAAAAAGTATGAGACTAAAATATCTGATTCAAGAGAAGGATTAATTAAATACTTATCAAGTGAAGTATTCTTTGGTGTAGGACCAAAACTGGCTGCTAAGATTGTTGACCAGTTAGGTGATAATTGCATTGACAAAATAATCGAAAATGAAAATGTCTTAAGAGAAATTGGCATAAATGAAGTGAAGGTAAAAACAATTCATCGAGCTTTAATTCAGAATCAAGGTATTCAAAAAGTTTTGATTTCCTTATATGATTATAAGTTCAGCGCAAGATTGAGCATGAAAATTTATAATTATTATCAAGGTGATACACTGAGAGTAGTTAAAGAAAACCCCTATCAGTTAATTGATGATATTGATGAAATATCTTTTAAGAGAGCTGATGAATTAGCTATGGAAATAGGATTCAAACTAAACAATTTATATAGAATGAATGCTTTAGGAAAGGCCATTTTGCAGACAGCACAGTATGGTGATACATATCTCTATCTAGATGAGTATATCGATGTTTTTATGGATGATGTTAATAGATATGAACCATTAATTTCCAGTGATGAAGTACATAACGTTGTTAGTGATTTAGTTAGTAGGAATATCTTACATATAGAAAGTGATAAGATAATGCTCTATACAGTATATGAAGCTGAAACCGAAATTGCGAGTGATCTAGTTAGATTCTCCCCACCTATTCTAAAATTGGATACTTTAAGCTCAACTGAGTTTTCCTATACTGAGGAGCAGTTAAATGCTATTAAAGAGACTTTAACTTCATCAGTAACAGTTATAACTGGTGGACCAGGTACTGGTAAGACAACTGTAATAAAGGGAATAATAAATAACTATAAGAAACTTAAAAGAAACAGTAAAATTTCCTTGGTTGCTCCTACAGGAAGAGCAGCCAAAAGAATGGAACAAACGACGGGAATTGAAGCGAGGACAATACATAGTTACTTAGGGTATGATTTCAATGGGATATTCACATATGATAGATTCGATCAATTAAGTCCCGATCTACTGATTATTGATGAATCATCAATGATAGATATCTTCTTGGCAAATCAATTGTTCCAGGCAATTACAACTAGTACAAGGATTGTCATTGTTGGAGATAATGATCAATTACCATCTGTTGGTCCAGGGCAAGTTTTAAAGGATATAATTGATAGTGATGTAGTCACCGTTGTTAGATTATCACAGATATTTAGACAAAGTGAAGGATCCAATATTATTGGGTTGGCACACAATGTGAACAACGGAGAACTTCCTATCCTTGATAGTGCGGATGACATACTTTATGTATCGTGCACTGATGATGAAATAACTGATAATGTTTCTAGATTATATAATGAAGCTTTGGATGAATATAGTTTGGATGATATACAAGTCCTTGCTCCAATGTATAAAGGTAAGGCTGGTATTGATAGCCATAACTTGAAACTCCAAGAAATAGTGAACCCCAATCCAAAATTAAAAACTATATATAGAGGTACTGAGTACCGTGATAATGATAGAGTAATGCAACTTGTTAATCAACCAACTGATGGAATAATGAATGGTGATATTGGTATTTTCAATTTGATTAACAAAAAGACATTTGTCACATATGAAAATAATGTAGTTGAGTACGATAGACAGGATTTAGAGAATATAACACATGCCTACTGTATATCCATTCATAAGTCTCAAGGTAGTGAATATAAACTTGTAATCTTGCCTATGTCTTTAAGTTATAAGATTATGCTTAAAAGAAAACTACTTTATACTGCAATAACACGTGCAAAAGTTAAACTTGTTTTAGTTGGTGATATGAGAGCATTGAGCTATGCAATTCAAAGACTTGAAAGAAAGAGAAGAACCCTTCTAAAAACAAGACTTGAGAATATGATATAATTTATTCGGAGGATATTATGGATAATAGGATTAAGAAGGCACTATACATATTAATAATTATGGGTATTGTTTATATGGGCTATTTATTGTTGGATCCAGTAACAAATACTTTATCTAGTTTGTTTACACTTCTATCACCATTTTTCTTTGGTTTTGGTCTAGCATTTGTATTACATAATATTGTAGACTTCTTAGTTAGGAAAAAGGTCAAAAGGGTATTTGCTGTTATTATTGTAATATTGGGTGTGATCTTATTCGGTGGCTTAATAATTGTCTCAATCATTCCACTAGTAATCGAACAAATGGCAGAGGTAGTTAATAATAGTGATACAATTGCAGCTGGGATTACAGATACATTTACTAACTTTATTTCAAGAATGGGATTATCTGTAGAGGATCTAAATGTTGATTGGAATCAAACAACTGCTGGTTTTATTGATTCGACTTATCAAGCAGTTATAAATACCTTATCTAGTATTCTTGATTCAGTAACCGCAATTGTTTTAACACCAATTTTACTAATTTATTTTCTATATGACTATGATAGAATCAGAAAAATGTTTAAAAAATATTTAACTGATCATAATTACACTAGAGCATTTAAGTTCTTCCAAGAATTGGAAAATCTTCTATCAAGATATGTAGGTGGACTATTGATTATAATGTTCACATTGTCAGTAGTTTCGTTTGTAATGTTTACTATTACCGGTCTTGATAATGCATTGTTGTTTGGATTCATTATTGGAGTTACGAACTTGATTCCACTGTTTGGTAATATCATTGGTGGTGGAATTGCGATACTATTTGCTTTAACAGAATCTACTGGTTTAGCGTTAATAATAGCAATTGAAGTTATTGCATTAACATTCTTAGAATCGAATTTTGTAACACCATTTATTCAATCTCAAAACTTTAAGATAAGCCCACTAGTAATAATTTTAGGGATTACGATATTTGGATTTTTATTTGGATTCATTGGTATACTGCTAGCTATTCCATTAATAGTAACTGTTAAATTACTATTTAAGCATTTCAGAATGGCAAAAAAGAAAAGTTAATGCTTGTAATGATATAGTAATTTATATATAATATGATATAAATGTGATGAAAAAGAATAGTAAATAAATAACTAATCTAAGAGAGTCTCGTCGCTGGAAAGAGATATTAAGTGTTTATTGAAGCTACTTTGGAGCATAGTGTGAAAACACTACCTTTATCGGGTTAAGATTATGAGGGCACAGTTTTACTGTGAACTAAGGTGGTACCGCGTATATTACGTCCTTAGATTTCTAAGGACTTTTTATTTATGAAGGATGTGATTAGATGAAAAAACTAACTAGCAATGAAATTAGACAAATGTGGCTTGATTTCTTTAAGGAAAAAGGACACAGAATTGAGGAGAGTTCGTCGTTAATCCCAAATAACGATCCAACTTTATTATGGATTAACTCAGGAGTAGCAGCACTTAAGAAGTACTTTGATGGAAGTGACATTCCTGAAAATCCTAGAATTGCAAACTCTCAAAAGTGTATTAGAACAAATGATATTGAGAATGTAGGTTTAACGGCTAGACATCAGACACTGTTTGAGATGCTTGGAAACTTTTCAATCGGTGACTACTTTAGAGAAGAAGCAATTGAGTGGGCTTGTGAATTATTGTTTGATGAAAAGTGGTTCAACATTGACAAGGAAAGAATATTCATTACAGTTTATCCAACTGATACTGAAACATATGATTTATGGGTAAAACATGGTATCTCCGAATCCCATATCGTTAAGACAGAGTATAATTTCTGGGAAATAGGTGAGGGACCTAGTGGACCATGTACTGAAATATTCTTTGACAGAGGCAAAGAATACGGTGAGCTTACAACTGAAGTTATTGAAAAGGATATCGAAAATGATCGTTATATTGAAATTTGGAATATAGTATTCTCGCAATACAATGCTAATCCAGAGTTATCAAGAAGTGAATATCCAGAACTTCCTCAAAAGAACATTGATACAGGTGCAGGGTTAGAAAGAATCGTTTGCATTTCTCAAGATGCAAAAACGAATTTTGAAACCGATTTATTTATGCCAACAATTAAAGCTAGTGAGGAGTTATCTGGTGTTAAATATGATGGCCAAGTAGCTTTCAAAGTTATTGCTGACCATGTTAGGGCTGTAACATTCGCTATCGCTGATGGGGCATACTTAAGTAACGAAGGTAGAGGGTATGTTCTTAGAAGGATTTTGAGAAGAGCACTAAAACATGCAAGAAGTTTAGGAATCAAAAAGCCATTTATGTATGAGTTGGTTGATTTCGTTGTCGATAATATGGGGAAACATTATACATATTTACACGATAGAGTAGATATAGTTAAGAAAGTAATCAAGACAGAGGAAATTAAATTTCTAGAAACATTGGATAAGGGACTTAAACTTATCGAAGAACTTACTGGTGATATTTCCGGTAAAGAAGCTTTTACACTTTACGATACATATGGTTTTCCTATTGAACTTACAATGGAGTATGCAGAAGAACATGGTTTAAGAGTAGACATTAATGCATTTAAAGAGGAAATGGAAATTCAAAGAGAACGTGCTAGAAGTGCGAGAATAGATGATGATAGTATGAATATACAAAATGAAGATTTCCTTAACTTTGACAAGCCATTCGAGTTTGTTGGTTATGAAACTTTAGAATGTAATTCTGTTGTAACTGGTGTATTTCCTGAAGGAATTGTAACTGAGAAGAGTCCATTTTATGCTGAGAGTGGTGGACAAGCAGCTGATATAGGAATGATAATAGCTGACAAAGAATATGAGGTGTTAGACTGCCAAAAAATGCCAAACGGTCAGTTCATTCACAAAGTGACTGATAATAATATTGGCCTTGGAGACAAAGTAAAGCTGATTGTCAACAAAGATAATCGAGAAGCGACAATGTATAATCATTCAGCAACACATATCCTATTTAAGGTTATGAGAGATTACTTAGGAGATCATGTATCACAAAGTGGATCATATGTATCCAGTAAAAGTTTACGATTTGACTTTACTCACTATGAATTATTGACTGATTCTCAAATACTTGAAATTGAGAAAAGAGTTAATGAAGTAATCGAATCAGGATTAACAGTCAAAGTTTCACACGAATCGCTAAGCGATGCTAAATCTATGGGTGCAATCGCAGAGTTTGGTGAAAAGTACGGAGATACTGTAAGAGTTGTAAACATGGGTGATTTCACACTAGATCTATGTGGTGGAACTCATGTTGATAATATATCATCAATCAAGAGATTAGCGGTTATTTCTGTAGAAAGTAAAGGTTCAGGAGTATATAGGATTGAGGCATTAACAAACAAAGGTGTAAAAAAAATATCTGAGTATGTTGAAGTTTACGAAAAAGAAATTTTCTCTTTACAAGATAAAGCTGATAAGATTTTAGCTGAGGCGAAATCAAAACAAATTGAGGTTAATTTCAACTTTGTAATGAATACAAACTACAAACATAGCTATCAGGAAATAATTACCAAAAGAGAAGAACTTGATAATATGAAGCTAGCGGTAAAAGATCTTGATAAAGAGTTTAAACGAAAGGTACAAGAAAATGCCTTGAGTGATTTAAGTGTTTTCGATAAATACATTGATGGCGAAAGTTTAATTGCAAAAGTACATGATTATGATAACAACTCACTTAAACAAATTGTAGATGCTTTGCTTGATAAATTGGGAACTGGCTTTGTGTTTATTGCTAATATCATCGGTGAGAAAGTTATCTTTGTTGCAAAAAGCAATAACGGTGTTCACTGTGGTACAATAGTTAAGGAGGCAGCTCAAATCTGTGGTGGAAATGGTGGAGGAAAACCTACCATGGCACAGGCTGGCGGAAAAGACATATCAAAGGTAGACGAAGCCATAGAAAGAGTTAGGCAATTAGTATGAAAGTAATTGGAGTTGATCTCGGATCAAGAACAATGGGTATTGCGATTTCTGATAAGTTTCAGATATTGGCTTCACCGATTGAGACATATCGTTTTAGAGAAGATGACTATGAAGATGCTCTTAAATACTTAATAAATCTTTGTAGTGATAATAGCACCAACAAAGTTGTTCTAGGACTTCCTAAGAATATGAACAATACCATCGGGGAAAGAGCTGAGATTTCGATCGAATTTAAGAAAAGATTAGTTGAACATAAGATAGAAGTAATATTATGGGATGAAAGACTTTCAACAAGGGAAGTCAATCAGGTTATGATTAAAGCTGATGTAAGCAGAAAAAAAAGAAAAATGAATGTAGATAAACTTGCTGCTACTGTTATTTTGCAAGGATATCTTGATTCAAACAAGGGGTAAATATGAATGAAATGGAAAATATGATTAGTATTGAATTAGAAGATGGCAGTGAAATGTTATGTGAAATCTTATTTACTTTCACTAGCGAGGAGTTCAATAAGAATTACGTATTGTACATGCCAGTTGATGATGAAGATGGTAGCGTATATGCATCAAGTTACAATGAGACAGATGAAGGTATGGGTGAGTTAGAGGACATTATTGATGATGCTGAATGGGAAATGATACAAGAAGTTCTTAATACATTCCAAAAGGATGAATAAGCTAAAAGATTATGCAGTGCAAAACAATGTTCCAATTATTGAGGATGATGGATTAGAGTTCATCATCAATTTGATAAAGCAAGAAAATATTAAATCGATTCTTGAAGTTGGAACTGCTATCGGCTATTCAGCAATTAATTTTGCATATATATGTGATGATATTTATATAAAAACGATTGAGAGAGACAAATCAATGTATGAATATGCTATGGGTGCAATCAAAGATTTCAATCTTGAGAATAGAATCAAAATAGTTTTTGGTGATGCAAAGCAGATTGAAATTGATGGTGAATTTGATATGGTTTTTATAGATGCTGCAAAATCAAGTTATAAATTATTCTTTGATAGATTTTCAAGTAATCTAAGTCGGAATGGAATCATTGTATGTGATAATATGAACTTTCATGGACAACTTGAGATTGGCGAGGAAAAGTTATCAAGGGGGCTTAGAGGTATTGTTAGGAAGTTAAAGACATTCAGGGAGTATCTTGTAAGCCACAAAGATTATGATACTAATTTTTATAACATAGGAGATGGAATTAGCGTTTCTAGGAGAGTATGGAAATAATTTTGTCGGTAAGCAATCTAAATCAAGTTGGACTAGATGTGGACAGTTTCTTATTAGGAACTGTTTTCGGTGTGCGCAATGAAGTCTTCAGTTTGGAAGAAATTGCCAAAACAATCGAAAAGACAGATAAGCCAGTGTATGTAAATATGGATAAAATAATTCACGAGGATGAACTCGAGAGTTGTGAAAAATTTATTAATGAGTTATCAAAATTGGATATTGCTGGTATATATTACTCAGATATGGCAGTTTATGAGATAGCTAAGCTATATAACCTATTAGACAAACTTGTACTAAATCAACATACTTTAATTACTTCTACTGATGATTGTAGATTCTATTTAGATTTAGGAATTAGAAGAGTATGTTTAGCAAGGGAACTTACGTTCGAGGAAATAATTGAGTTCAAAAAGCAGTGTAGTGATATTGAGATAATTATTCATGGCTATCTGAATATGTTCTATTCAAAAAGAAAAACATTGACCAATTATAGTAACAACTATAAGTTAGACAACGAAAAAAAAGGATATCTTAGAGAGGAAATACGAGATGAATTCTACCCGGTAGTGGAAGACAGCACGGGTACGCATATTTTTCAAGACAAGATACTGAATAGTTTTAATGAATTAGAAAACTTCAGCGATATATCTTGTAGAATAGATTCCTTTTTACTTGATAGTAAGTATGTTGAGTATGTCGTTGATATATATAATGAGTTGAGAAAGGATTTCAATTCTGAGAATGCATTAAGGAAATATAAAGAAAAGTATTCAAATTTAAGTAGTGGATTTTACTATAAAAAATCAACATATATGAAGAAGTGATAATATGATTGAATTACTAGCACCAGCAGGAGATCTGGAAAAACTTAAAATAGCACTTTTGTATGGTGCAGATGCCGTATACATTGGTGGTAAGGAGTTTTCTTTGAGAGCAAGAAGTTCCAACTTCACGCTTGATGATATAGAGGAAGCAGTTTCGTATGCACATAATGTGGGTAAAAGAGTGTATGTGACTACTAATATATTACCTCACGATGAAGATTTGCCTGGTCTAGATGACTATCTAAAATCTCTCAGAAACATTGGAGTAGATGCGGTAATATGCGCATCACCTACTATAATAGAACACGCTATCTCAATTGGATTAGAGGTGCATCTATCAACCCAAGCTTCAACTACTAATTCAAAGGCTATCAGTTTTTGGTCAAGAAGAGGAGTTAAAAGAATAGTCTGTGCAAGAGAAATGACCATTCCTGAAATCGAAAAAGTAAATAGTGAATCTAATATCGATTTAGAAGTATTCATTCATGGTGGTATGTGTGTGTCCTATTCGGGAAGATGTACATTGAGTAACTATATGACTGACCGTGATGCAAATCGAGGTGGGTGTGCACACTCCTGCCGTTGGAACTATCAATTTAATGATAATTCAGATATCTTCTCTATGAGCAGTAAGGATCTAAATGCTTGTCACTTTGTTCCTAAACTGATTGATATTGGTGTTCATTCACTTAAAATCGAAGGTAGAATGAAGTCGGTTTATTATATTGCTACTGTCGTTAATACATATAGAAGATTAATTGATGAGTATATTGAAACGGGTGAAGTTAATTTGGATTATTATTACAAAGAATTGCAAAAAGCTGAAAATAGATTAACTGCCACAGGTTTCCTTGAGGGAGAACCTGATAGTACAGCTCATCTTTATAATATGAGAAGCGAAAAGCCAATTCAAAATTTCATTGGATACGTGCTAGACTACGCTGATGGATATGCTACAATTGAGGAAAGAAATAAGTTTCAAGTTGGTGACAAAGCAGAAGTGTTTAGCCCAACTGAAATAAGAGAGTTTGTCATCAAAGAGATAATTGATTCAAATAATGAATTTATTGATGTCGCCAGACATCCGAAAGAAGTATTAAGATTAAAAATTCCATTTGAGGTAAAAAGACATAGCATAATAAGGAAGGTAGTAAAATGAAACCAATAATTATTGGAGTTGCCGGTGGATCAGGTAGTGGAAAAACTACTATTGTTAACTTAATTATGAATCATATTAAGGACACTGATGTTGTGATTATCCGTCATGATGACTACTATAATAATCAAGATGACATGCCAATGGAAGAACGAGTCAAAGCAAATTATGACCATCCACTTTCTTTGGATAATAATCTATTAATTGAGGATTTGAAGAAGCTTCTACAGGGGAAGTCAATAAAGAAACCGATATATGATTTTACAGTTCATACTAGAAAGAAAGAATATGAGTTAGTGGAGCCTGCAAAAGTTATAATTCTAGAAGGAATATTGATATTTGAGGAAGAAAAACTTAGAGATTTAATGGATATAAAAGTCTACGTTGAAGCTGATCCAGATTTAAGATTTATAAGAAGACTTAAAAGGGATATTGAAGAGAGACAAAGAACTGTTGATTCAGTTATCAATCAATATTTGACAACAGTTAAGCCAATGCATTATAGATTTGTAAGTCCATCAAAAAGGCATGCAGATATTATTATACCTAATCATCACAAACACTCGGTTGCAACCGATGTTATGATTACGAAAATTAAGTCTATTATTTCGAGTTGATTTAATGTATAATTGTTTAATATAGGAGGAAATTATGATTAACGTTGAACCACATGAGTTGACCAAAGTCGGATTGCGAAAACTTGAGAAAGAATTGAAACATCTCAAAGAAGTAGCAAGAGAAGAAAATATAAAAGCACTACAAGAAGCTCGTTCACAAGGTGACTTATCAGAAAATGCTGATTACGATGCTGCTAGAGATGAACAAGCAAAAATAAACGCACGTATTAATGAAATAGAAGCTATTTTAAAAAATTATATTTTAATTCAAGATGATAATGGTGATACTATCACAACAGGGAAGACTGTTGTAGTTAAATTTGCTGATTCAAAAGATAAAGAGACTTTTGACATTGTTGGTACATTAGAAGCAGACCCATTGAAGGGTAAGTTATCTAATCAATCTCCACTTGGTAAAGCATTACTTGGTAAGAAAGCAGGAGATAATGTTGAGTATATCTCTGAATCAGGTAGACCATTTAAGGTTAAGGTTGCAAAAGTTGTCTAAAGAGACAACTTTTATTTTAGACAAAGAATAATTTTTTTAGTATACTTTTAGTAAGATTGTATAGAGGAGATGCTTATGATTAATGCTGGAATGTTTTTACCAACGTACAGTTGTAAAACGATATATGATTTTGATTATTCAAAGTTTTTTAAAGAAGGTAAAAGGTATTTGATATTTGATCTGGATAATACCTTAGTCACATATAGTGAGTCTAGGGCCAATTTAGAGATTATTGAGTTTGTTAATAAACTTAAAGCAATTGGTTATGAAGTCGCGATTGTATCAAACAGTCCGGGGTTTAGAGTTAAACCATTTTTACACGACTTTAATGTAATTGGAGCCTATAGTTCTAAAAAGCCTTTTTTAAGAAAAACAAGGAATATACTAAAAAGTTTTAATAATCCTAGTTTGGGAAAGTGTCTATTCATAGGGGACCAATTATTAACTGATGTTTTGGTTGCAAATAGGTTAGGACTTGATGTTTTGCTAGTTGACCCTTTAGAAAAATCAACCGAAAAGTGGTATACGAAAATTAACCGCTTTACTGAGAGGTTTTTTGCGAGAAGAGCTAAGAAGAAATTCCCAGTTAAGTACAGTGAGGTATTAGAAAGAAGATATGGATAATAAATGTATTGGTTGTGGTGCAGTACTACAATCAGAGGAAAAAAAAATACCAGGATATATTCCAAAAAAGACACAGCGTGATGCATATTGTCAGCGCTGTTTTCGTATTAAGCATTATGGAAAGATAGATTCGGTGAGCATATCTGAAGAGGACTTTCTTGCTGGTATTCACGGTATTGAAAGTGATGCTCTAATAATCAATATTGTAGATCTTTTTGATTTTAATGGCAGTCTAATTTCGGGACTGAATAGAATATTGCCTGGAAACGAATGTATATTAATCGGAAACAAACTAGACGTATTTCCCAAAAGCATAAATCCTGTGAAAGCAATTCATTGGATGAGAAGAATGGCTAAAGAAGAGGGAATGAATCTAATTGATGTAGAAGTAATATCAGCGCTTAAGGGAAAAAGGATTGATAGGGTAATAGACTTAATTAATAAGCATCAAGGAAATAGGAATATATATGTAATAGGGGCAACCAACACTGGTAAGTCGACATTTATCAATGCTCTTATAGCGGAGTTTACAGACCACAAAGATGTGATCACTACGAGCAAATTTCCAGGAACCACTCTAGCTAATATTGAGATTGAAGTTAATGACAATTTGCTAATTGATACACCAGGTGTAATAAATCAACATCAAATATCGCACTACCTGGGTGAATCATCACTTGCTAAAGTTATGCCGTACAAGGGAATCAAACCAGTGATATATCAAGTGAGAAAAGGGGTAACATTATTCATTGGTGGATTTGCTAGAATAGACATAGTGCAAGGAGATGCATCATTTGTTTTTTATAAGGCAAACTCATTAAAAATACATAGAACAAATAAAATTAAGGCAGATGATCTGTACAAAAATCATCTTGGTGATATGCTTTCACCACCGACTATTGATGAATCCAAGAAATTGGGTGAATTTGTTATTCATAATATAAAACTGAAACCGAAAGAGGACTTAGTTATTTCAGGACTTGGCTTTGTGTCAGTAAAGAAAGATGTGTCGATTGCTCTGCATTTACCTAAGAAGATAAAATATTTTGTAAGGGAAGCTATATTATGAGATATAAAGATATTGTCTTCTCATATATCGAGAGCACTGAAAGAAGAAATCATACTCTAGGTGTATCCAAAAAGTGTGGAGAACTTGCGAAACATTATAGACTTGATGTAGAAAAAGCAGCTACTATCGGACTACTCCACGACATTGCAAAAGAGTTGCCTTTATTTAAGCAAAGAGAGTATATGGAAGAAGCAGGATATAATACTAATATATCGAATAGAATATGGCACGCTTATGTAGGAGCCTATATTATAGAGAAAGAACTTGGAATAAATGACGCTGAGATTATTCTTGCAATTAAGTACCATACAACGGGGCATATTGATATGACTCCGTTGATGAAAATTTTATTCATTGCAGATATGACAGAAGAATATCGTGATGAGGAGTTCGCATATGAACTAAGAAGGTATGAGTATATTGATTTGGACATAGCAGTTGCAAAAAAACTAAAATGGCTTACAGAGAAACTTGAAAATTCACATATTGATTCAGTAGAAGCTTATGAAAGGTATAAGAGTGCATTAAATGAAAATTGATGAAAGATTGAGAGATGTTGTTACGCTAATAGATGATGTTCGTGCAAAAGATATCATTTGTTTTGATATGGATGGGATTAGTCCATTTTATAGATATGTAATCATATGTAGTGGTAATACTGACCGTCAAACCAGTGCGATAATGTCCAGATTAAGAGATTATTACATTGAACATAAACTCCCAGTAAGAGTTGAGGGTAGAGAATCTGGTAGATGGATATTAGTTGATTTAAAGGATATTATAGTCAATATATTTGTCCAAGAAGAAAGAGAATATTTTCAATTAGAGAAACTGTGGCTTGATGTTCCAAGAATAGAAACAGAAGAGTTGATAAGAAATGTATAAGAAACTAGCTGATTTTTATGATGAAATTGTTGGTATTGATTACGATGAGTTCATCAGGATAATTAAATCCGCAATTCCCAAAGGGAGCAGAGTGCTTGATATTGCATGTGGGACTGGAAAAGTTATATCACTTCTAAAAGATGAATACAACATGTTGGGATCTGATATTTCTGAGGAAATGTTAATATATGCAAGAGGATATAATCCTGAAATACCTTTATTTATCCAAGATATGAGAGAGGATTTTGCACTAGATGGTTTGGATGCAATAATTTGCACTGTAGACTCTATTAATTATATATTAGAGAAACAACAGATTGAGAAGTTTATTTTTAATGTTGCATCAAATCTCAATCAAGGTATATTCATTTTTGACTCACACACCACTAGTAAGTTGAACACCTTGAAAGATTACTTGGAAGTAGATGTTGATAAGGATTTTACTTATATATGGAAAGTTGATGTAAATAAAGATTTGATTAACCACTATTTAACAATGTTTGTATATGAAGAAGGGTATCAGCGTTTTGATGAAGAGCACACTCAAAGGGTCTATACAGAGGATTATTATGAATCAGTTCTTAAGAAGTACTTTGAATTTGAGAAGAAGTATATGAAAGATAGAGTAGTATATATATGTAAAAGGGCATAGCCCTTTTTTTTGTAGAAATTATCAATGCTTCTAGAAATATCACTATGAGGTGAATTATGAAAAAAATTGTACCAATAGTAGTGTTTTTGCTAATCGCCTATGTGTATTATCAACCTGAGCAGAATTCACACGAGTACTGTTATGTTGAGGTTAAGGGTGAGGTGGTTAATCCTGGTGTATACAGAGTCAATGAAGATTCTAGGATATATGAGGTTATTAAACTAGCAGGAGGGTTTACTGGAAATGCTCAAACAACAGATATGAATTTGTCAGAGAAGGTTTATGATGAAATGGTTCTTGAAATAGTGGAATTTGTAGATAAAAGTCATAATTTTATATCACTTAATAATGCAAGCAAAGAGGAACTGATGAGTCTTCCGATGTTAGGAGAGGCAAAAGCTAATTCGATCATTTCATATAGAGAGCAACACGGAGGATTTTCCGGCGTAGAAGAGGTAATGAATGTGACAGGTATTGGAGAAAGCATCTTTAATGCGATTAAAGATTTCATTTCTTTATAACAAAGTTTTTTATATAGCTTTTGGGATATTACTTGGACTATGTAGTCTTATTAATATTTGGTTTGTACCTATTTTTGTAATTTACATAATTTGGCTCAAAAAGACCCCCGTATATTATTTGACTCTATTGTTGATTTTTGTAACTGCATTACTTTTTATTAGAAATCACAGTATAGACAGAGATATATGCACTGTAGTTGAGTCCAACGGAACAAGATGTATTTGCAAAAGTAACGTGGGGATAGTTCTCTATGGTGAATATGAACTTGGAGATATCTTATCACTGGACGGCGAATATGTATCTTTTGATGAAGCATCTTCCCCTTTCACTTTTTCAAAGGTGAAGTACTGGAATAGTAAGAATATAGAATATCAGTTTTATGGTACAGCTGAAATAATAGATAGTAAATTTGTACTAGGAATGATTCCGAAATATGTTGAGGAATATTTCGATTCATTTGATCAACGAGCTGCTAGCTATCTGAAGGCATTGATTTTAGGTGATAAACGTTCCTTAGACGATGACTATTTAGATAACATAAAATCAATGGGTATCATACACTTGTTCGCCATTTCTGGATTACATGTAGGACTTTTTGTTTTAATCGTTAGGAGGGTATTGGAATACTTTGTTAAAGATACAGATTACTACATTATTATTTTGCTACTACTATATTGTATTATTGCTGGATTCGCTGTTTCAATCTTGAGAGCAGCTTCAATGTTTATACTAAATATAGTCTTTAGAAAACTAAGATACCAATTTACTAGTCTTGATGTAATTTCACTTGTCTTTATTGGATTTGTTTTATATAACCCTAAATCATTATTTGATATTGGGTTTCAATTATCTTTTACTGTATCGTTATTTCTGATCCTATCTTCACGAATAATCAAGGGCTCTCAAATAAGGCAACTTGCTATGACTAGTTTAGTTGCTCAGTTAGCTACCCTACCAATAATCATTAATATTAACAATGAAGTGAATTTATCTACTATTATATTCAATATAATATTTGTTTACTTAATGACAATATTTCTCCCGATCACTTTTATTGTAGTAACTAAGTTTCTTGTAAGATTCTATATTGTAGTTATTGATCTATTTGAGCATTTGGTGATTTTTTTGAGTAATTACAGTTTCATAATTGAGATACCAAATATGCATATTTCTATGGTGATACTATATTATTACTTACTTTATGTATTCTTCACAAAACTGGAAAAAGATTTGATTGACTTCAAGACTGCTTCCTTGATTATAATAACAGTACTCACGACATATATAAGCCCGTTTGAAAAGGTAGTGATTATTGATGTTGAGCATGGTGATTGTATCCTATATACAACTAGTTATAACCAGGAATCTGTTTTAATTGATACAGGGGGAGTTTTCGGTAAACAAGTTACTGAGAATAATGTTGTTCCAGTACTGAAAAGTCTTGGGGTGAGGAAATTGGATTATTTGGTACTAACACACGGTCATTTTGATCATGCTGGAGGATATAGGGCAATCATAAGAAATTTCGAGGTTAAGAACATTGTAGTTAGTTATTACAGTGAATCATCTTTGATAGATGATGTTATTAACTATGCAAACTACAAGAACATAAATATAACTAGGCTAAGAGAAGGTGATTCATTCTCGAACTTCACAGTATTGTCTCCTAGTAAAATTGAAAGTAGTATAAATAATCAATCGTTAGTTTTAGAAGCAAGATTACTTAATAAAGATTGGATATTCTATGGTGATTCAGAGCTTATGTACATCCCAGGAAAGGAATACGATTATTTAAAAGTAGGTCATCATGGTTCAATAACTTCGACTAATCAGGATTTAGCTGATTCAATCAACCCAGATGTAAGTTTCATTTCGCTAGGTAATCGAGAGGGTTTTCCGGATAATAGGGTAGTTTACTATTTGAGGAGGACAGAAATTTACTATACCAACATACATAACACAATATTTTGCATTGATGGTTTCGATTGCATTAGCACGAATGATTACGATAGATACATCTTAGGTAGAAACAAAACCTATAATAATTAGAATTAGTATATGATATAATTTTGATGAGGAGACTATTATGCAAACAGTACATTTATTAGTTGGTGAAGAAAGATATAGAATTGAAAAGAAAGTAAAAGATCTAATAAAAAGTTTT
>Ga0194000_1000023_pt1 | contig 24264 bp, 23 predicted proteins | sample FLT_67_MG_FD_140346 | JGI IMG/M metagenome (GOLD analysis project Ga0194000, IMG submission 140346) | Sediment microbial communities from the Broadkill River, Lewes, Delaware, United States - FLT_6-7_MG | ecosystem: Environmental > Aquatic > Freshwater > River > Sediment | place: USA: Delaware... | reverse complement strand
GTGTGGATGATTTTAATGTAGTTACATATGATATTGAGGAATCATCGATTATGGAAGCCTTAAGCGATGCTCAAACTATTCCATTTATGTCTACTAAGAAGGCAGTAGTTATCAGGAATGTTAATTTTGAGGAATTGGAGGAGGCTACTGAATATCAACTTACTACATATCTTAATAATCCACCTAATTTTTGCGAACTCCTAATAGTTCCGAATCAGAAGCTAAATGGTAAGTTGAAAATAGTCAAGCTACTTAAAGAGAAATCGAAAGTATATGAACTTGGTAGCTTGGAAACAGAGCAATTAGAACATGCTGTCATACGATTCTTGGAAAAACGCGATATTAAGATTGAAAAACGAGCTTTAGTAGAACTGCTAAGAAGAACTGGTGAGGATACTCAACGAGTTATGAATGAGATATCCAAATTTGAGAATTATTATTCTGGTGGCGGTAGTGTTAAACTCAAGGATGTAAAGGAGTTAGTAACTAAGAATATAGAGGATAGTGTTTACAATTTGACTAATGCAATAATTGATAAGAAGAAGAATGCAGCAATGGAGATATACTATGATTTGCTTCAAACAGAAGATCCATTAAGAATGCTAAACCTTATTATCAATAAGTTTCGTGAGTTAAACTATGCAAAGAACCTAATTTCAAAGGGATATAAAAAAGAGGAAATTCAAAAGTTTTTTAATGCTACTCCTGGTAGAACTTATTACATAATGAAGAATGCAAAGAACATCAAAGTTGACTATATAGAAAACCAATTGGAGAAATTGAGTAAACTAGATTATGATATAAAGAGTGGTCTTATCGATAAGACCATTGGAGTAGAGTTGTATTTACTATCGATATAAAAGAAAAAGTTGCTTATGCAACTTTTCTTTTATCTAATACTATTTACCATTTTTGCTAAACGAGATTTTTGTCTTGCTACAAAGTTTTTATGTACTAAGCCTTTTGATATAGCCTTATCTAGTTTCTTATATGCAAAATTGTTAGCTACAACTGCTTTATCTAAATCTTTTGCTTCCACAGCTGCCTCAACATCTTTAACTGCTGATTTTAATGAGTTTCTGAACGAAATATTTCTAACACGTCTTTTTTCATTCGTTAGGATACGTTTCTTTTGTTGTTTTATATTAGCCATTTTTTCACCTCCATACTAACATTGATATTTTACCAAACAAAGTACCATATTGCAACCAAAAAAAAATAGTATTGATAACTGTCTAAAAATGCTTATGATAATGTAATTTATTTTGTGATATGTTATACTTTTTAAGGAGGGGTTTATATATGACATTACCTAACAAATTAACTATATTAAGAATGTTGATGGTACCACTTATTATGGTGGTTTATTATTTGTTTGACATTACAGAAACATTCCTTGGAATCGATTTACAGTTTCTAATAATTGCGATTATATTTGCATTAGCTAGTTTTACAGATTTCTTAGATGGATACATTGCTAGAAAGAAGAATGTAGTTACGACTTTTGGCAAATTTATGGATCCACTTGCGGATAAACTTATTGTAACCGCAGCTCTGATAATCTTATTGGATGCAGGATTAGTATTTGGATGGGTTATAATAACTATCTTGGCTAGGGAGTTTATCGTATCGGGAATTAGACTTGTTGCTGCTGCTGAAGGCAAAGTCATTGCGGCAAGTTATTACGCTAAAGCTAAGACGACAGTTACAATGATTGCAATCATGGCATGTTTGATTAGTCCACTTTATTTTATTGGGAACTATTTAATTTATTTGGCATTAGTATTAACAATAATCTCAGGAGTTGATTACTTCATGAAGAATAGAAAAATCTTACTATCTTCAAAGTAGTAATTTGCTAAATTGATTTAATTATATATTTAGGAGGTATTTATGAGTGATAAGAGAGAAAAAGCATTAAATGATGCTTTGAGAGAAATTGAAAAGCGACACGGTAAGGGTTCCGTAATGAAACTTGGTGACCGTGAAGTTGTAGATATAGAATTTGTACCTAGTGGATCAATTTTACTTGACAATGCATTAGGAATTGGTGGCTATCCTAGAGGAAGAATTATTGAAGTGTTCGGACCAGAAAGTTCTGGTAAGACAACATTTGCATTACACGCAATTGCTGAAGCTCAAAAGCTGGGTGGTAATGCGGCGTTTATTGATGCGGAGCATGCATTAGATCCACAGTATGCAGAGAAACTTGGGGTAAATATCAATGATTTACTATTATCACAACCTGATACTGGTGAGCAAGCATTGGAAATCGCAGAGGCACTTATTAGAAGTGAGGCCATTGATATATTAGTAATTGACTCAGTAGCTGCACTAGTGCCAGAAGCAGAGATACAAGGTGACATGGGTGCATCTCACGTAGGTCTTCAAGCAAGATTGATGTCACAGGCAATGAGAAAGTTATCGGGAGCAATTTCGAAATCAAAAACAATTGCAATATTCATAAACCAAATTAGAGAAAAAGTCGGTATTATGTTTGGTAACCCCGAAACAACTCCTGGAGGTAGAGCGTTGAAATTTTATTCAACAATCCGCTTAGATATAAGAAGGGGAGAGACTCTTAAAATTGGAACTGATATAATTGGTAACAAAGCAAGAATTAAGGTAGTTAAAAACAAAGTAGCCCCACCATTTAAGACTGTTGAGGTAGATATTATTTATGGTAAAGGTATTTCAAAGTCAGGCGAAGTGTTAGATTTGGCAGTTGATAAGGACATTATTGAAAAGAGTGGGTCTTGGTTTGCATATAATGGTGATAAAATTGGTCAAGGAAGGGAAAATGTTAAGACTTACCTTGAAGAAAACGAAGCCATTTTGAACGAAATTGAAGGAAAAGTTAGAGAACTTCTATAAAGCAATATTCTTTATTGCTTTTTCTTTTGTAATGATTGCCTTTTAGGGTTATCTTAGTTATAATAAATTGTGCCATAAATTGGGGAAACTCAAATTGAATAAAACGTAAAATGGAGGTGTTTGTATGAGTGAACAATTAATCTACATTTTACTAGGATTGTTATTTGGTTCTATCTTTGGGATAGTTGCTAAATCTATTATAGATATTAAAAATGTAAATAATGCAAAGAAAACTGCCTTAAAAATCTTAGAAGATGCAAAGAATGAAGCTGACAAAAATAGACGTGAGTCTATCATCGAGTTAAAGCAAGAGATTCATGCGCTTAAGATGGAAGCTGATCGTGATATTAAGGAAAGATCAAAAGTTATTTCTGATACTGAAAATAGATTAAGTAAACGTGAAGAAAGACTTGATGACCGAGTTGTAAACTTGGACAAAAGAGAACAGATGCTTAATAATAAAGAGCATCAAATTGAGTCTAAAAAAGTGGAATTAGATGAAAAAAATAGTAAAATGAAGGATTTACTAGAACAAGAAGAAAAGAGACTGATTGAAATCTCTCAAATGAGCGTAGAGCAGGCACGCGAGCTTATTATGAGTAAAGTTGAATCCAACATGTCAAAAGAGATTGCTGCATATATTAAAGACGCTGAGGCCGAAGCAAGAAGTGTAGCTGACAAAAAAGCTAAAGATTTATTAGCTGGAGCAATAATGCAGTATTCAAACGATGCAACTAGTGAAAAAACTGTTTCTGTTGTTGCATTACCAAATGATGAAATGAAAGGACGTATTATTGGTCGAGAAGGTAGAAATATCCGTACTATTGAATCACTTACTGGTGTTGATCTAATTATTGATGATACTCCAGAAGCTGTAGTACTATCAAGTTTTGATCCTGTTAGAAGAGAAATTGCTAAAAGAACATTAGATACTTTAGTAGCAGATGGTAGAATCCATCCTGGTAGGATTGAAGAGATTGTCGAAAAATCACGTAAAGAGGTTGATGTTGAAATTAGAGAAGCTGGAGAAGAGGCTGTATTCACTACCGGTATTGGTAAAATACATCCAGATCTAGTTAAGTTATTGGGAAGACTTAAGTACCGTACAAGTTATGGTCAGAATGTTCTTAAGCATTCAATTGAGACAGCATTCTTTACTGGAAAATTAGCTGTGGAACTTGGAGAAAACGAATTGTTAGCAAGAAGAGCTGGGTTACTTCATGATATTGGTAAGGCTGTCGATCACGAGATTGAGGGAAGTCATATCGATATTGGTATTGACCTTGCTAAGAGGTATAAAGAACATGAGGTTGTAGTTAATTCAATAGCATCACATCATGGTGATGTTGAGGCAACAAGTGTTATTTCTGTATTGGTTGCAGCTAGTGATAGACTAAGTGCTGCTAGACCTGGTGCTAGAAGCGAATCATTAGAAAATTACTTAAAGAGATTAGAGCAACTTGAGGAAATATCAAATAACTTTGAGGGTGTTGATAAATCATTTGCAATCCAAGCTGGTCGTGAGATACGAGTTATTGTAAAACCAGACAAGATTGATGATGTTGAAACATTCAAGATTGCTAGGGAAATTAAAGAGCAAATCGAAGAAAAAATGTCATATCCTGGAACTATCAAAGTTACTGTTGTTAGAGAAACAAGAGCAATTGATGTAGCAAAATAAGATATAGCCTTCCATAACGGAGGGCTTTATTTAAAAGAAAGAGTGATTGTATGAAGATACTTTTTATTGGTGATATCTTTGGGAAAATGGGAAGAAAAGCAATCGAAGATTATCTCCCTGAGATAAGAAAAGAACATGGTATTAATTTAGTTATTGCTAATGGCGAGAATGTTGCCCATGGGAAGGGTATAACTAAAAAGACTTACAAGTGGCTTTTAGAGCAAGGAATCAGTGTAATAACTATGGGTAATCATACTTGGGATAATAAGGATATATTTACATTTATTGATGATGCTGACAAGTTACTTGTACCTACCAATTATCAAAATACTCCTGGCAGGGGATACGTAACCTTTAAGTATAACGATAAAACCGTAACGGTAATCTCGCTAATTGGAAGAATTTTCATGCAGGATGCAAATTGTCCATTCATAACAGCTGATAAGATCTTATCAGAGATTGATAGTGATGTTATCATAGTAGATTTTCACGCAGAAGCTACAAGTGAGAAGATGGCTTTAGCACATTATCTTGATGGACGTGTTACAGCTGTACTTGGTACACATACACATGTTCCTACAGCTGATGCAAGGATTTTAGAAAAGGGCACTCTTTTTCAAAGCGATGTTGGAATGACAGGACCGTTAGATGGAATCATTGGCGTTGAAAGGGAAGGGATAATCAATAAGTTTATTTCTGGAATTCCTGTAAGATTTAATCCTATGGAGACAGGAAAAACACAATTTAATGGAATTATTTTTGAAATTCGACAAAATTCGACAAAATTCGACACTATCAATATAGTAAAATAGTCTAACGTAATATATGAAAGGTTAGGTATGTATGGAACTATTAAAAGTGTCAAGTAACTCAAACCCTAGAGCTCTCGCAGGAGCATTAACGAAAATTATGAAAGAAAACTCGGCGGTTGATATCCAGGCTGTGGGTGCAGGGGCGCTCAATCAAGCTATAAAGGCGATAGCGATTGCAAGGGGTTATATCTCATCAAGAGGAGTTGATTTGGTCTGTGCGCCAGGTTTTGTTGATATAGAGATAGATGGTGAAAAAAGAACAGCAATTAAACTTTCAGTTGAAGTTCGTTCATAAAAGTTGACTTGGTCAACTTTTTTTATGATTGAAAAAACAGGTAATAAAGTATAAAATATATTATAGTTAATAAGGGGTGAACTTATGAGAATAGCAAAAAAAATATTAATTGTCATATTAATTAGTTTTTTTGTGTCAACAGCAACTGAAGTATCAGCAGATGGACCCGTTACATATACTGTTACCTTCCTTGATTGGAATGGTGATGAACTAAGAGTTCAATATGTTGAAGAAGGAACTTCTGCAATTTACTTTGAGGCGTTTAGATTGGGACATGAGTTCATTAACTGGTCATCGCCGTTAACAAATATCCAAGAGGATCTAACTGTAACAGCTTTGTATGAGCCATTGGAGTATACGATAGTGTTTTTAAACTATAATGGGGAAGTATTATCATCTCAAGAAATTGATTATGGAACTGTTCTTTATCCGGTTGACCCTCCTCCGAGAGAAGGATACAATTTCATCGGTTGGTCACCTGAGGTCACTACCGTAAACAAAGATCAATTCTATACAGCTTTGTTTGAAGAGATTGAAGTGCCTGAGGAACCGGAAGAGCCTGAAGAACCAATTGACAATATAATTAATGCTAATGTTACTGTGTCTGATTTAGACATAGAATCAAATACAATGTTAGAAGCGTCGGTTTCAAGCGAAGTACTGCTTGAGAAAATTGGGGAGATCACATTATTCACTATTGCCAGCAAGATTCAATTTCCAAAGTTATCAATAGGAAATGAACAGGGTGTAACACTGATGATGAGTGGTGTCGGTGTAGAGGAAATTATTGATCAGAGTCTGGCTGTAGATATTAACTTAGATAGAGTCGATTTATTTATTAATAGTGACAACATGGCAAAACTTTCTAATATTAACGTTAATAATTTCATTATTGAAACAAGAGATTCATCTTTGCAGTTGAAATTAGTATATAATATCGACGAAATGCAAGGGGAAGCGGTTAGTGGTGCATTTGAAATTAATTACTTGTACAACACTAATCAAGAATTACCATTTGATTTCGTAGCTGAGGTAGAATACGATCCACTTGATGATGATGGGACATATGCGGGAGAAAATCCGTTAGATGTATCTTTAGTATCATATGACGCTACTACTGACACATATGAAGTTATAAATGCAGAATACGATGCAACAAATGCTGTATATAAATTTACATTGACAGAAAGCACAGTTATAATTCCAATGAAGTTAACTCAACCTGAACCAATAGAAAATGAGGAATTCAATTTCATTGAGTTTATCACTGAACTAGATAATAATATTCTATATATAGTTGCATTTGGTTCATTTGTAGTTGTATACATAATTGTTTACATATTTGAATATATTAGATTAAGAAGATTATAAAGCGAACTTCGGTTCGTTTTATTTATGAGGTAGTTATGAAGGACTATGGAAAATACTTTAAGAAACCTTCCCTAAAAGATGCTAGAAAAAGAGTAGAAGATACTGGATATATCGATTTTACATTAGCTGACAAGTATAAACTTCTAGGAGAAGGGAAAAAATACTTTATACAGACTTATGGTTGCCAAGGTAATGAGGCTGATTCAGAAAGAATGGCTGGAATTTTGGAAGCCATGGGATTTTGTAGTGCTGATATTCAAGATGATGCCGATATCATTTTAGTTAATACATGTGCTGTAAGGGATAATGCTGAAAATAGAGCATTTGGTGAAATGGGGAGACTTAAGAAATTCAAAAAAACTAATCCAGATTTGTTGTTGGGTATTTGTGGTTGTATGCCTCAAGAAGAGAATGTCGTAAATAGGCTTCTAGAGAAGTATCCGTATATTGATTTGATCTTCGGAACCCACAATATCTATAAATTACCAGAGTATGTTCAATCAGCCTACTTGAGCAAGGAGAGGGTAGTTGAAGTGTTTTCTCATGAAGGAAACATTGTGGAGAATATTCCAACAATAAGAGAGAATGAACATAAGGCATGGATAAACATTATGTATGGATGTGATGAATTTTGTACATATTGTATTGTTCCTTATACTAGAGGTAGTGAAAGAAGTAGAGATAAAGACTCAATAATTAGTGAAGTTAAGAAACTTGTTTCTAGTGGTTATAAAGAAATTACTTTATTGGGTCAAAATGTAAATGCTTATGGTCAAGATTTTGATGATGAGTATTCATTCGCTTCTTTGTTGCGGGATTTAGATAAGACTGGAATAGATAGAATTAGATTTACAACATCCCACCCTAGGGATTTAACAATTCATACCATTAATGCAATGGCTGAATGCAATAGTGTTATGAATCATATTCACTTACCAGTGCAATCAGGAAGTGATGAAATTCTTAATAAAATGAATCGCAAATATACAAGAGATGATTATTTGAAACTTGTTCATAAATTGAGAGAGGCAATGCCTGATATATCTATTACCACTGATATTATTGTTGGATTTCCAAATGAAAGTGATAGTGATTTTCAAGATACACTGACACTTGTAGAGGAAGCTGGTTTTGAAGGAGCTTTTACATTTATTTATTCAAAAAGAGAAGGAACTCCTGCAGCCAAGTATGAGGATACAGTATCAAATGAAATTAAAAAAAATAGACTAAACAAGTTAATTGATAAAGTAAACACTATGTATTTAAAAGGAAATAAGAGATTTGAGAATAAAATTGTAAAAGTTTTAGCGGATTCTGTAAGTAAAAATGATGATTCAGTGCTATCTGGATATAGTGAGCATAATAAACTTGTTAATTTTAAAGGGTCAAAGTCTCAAATAGGTAATATTGTCGAAGTTTATATAACTGAGGCTAAAACGTGGCATATGATAGGAGAAGTAAAATAATAGATTTCTATTATTTTTTCTTTTTTAAAGTAGTATGATATTATTAGTATATAGATTTAGGATTAGAAAAATCGCTTTATTCAAGGCTTTTTGGTGCGAATCGGACTTCAAATCTATTGTTTTAATGTATAAAAGAAGTTATAATTTAATGAGATAGTATAAAAGATAGTGGATGGTAGGTGAGACATATGGCAGATGTAAAAAATGCATTTTTAGTTAAAGATATTGTCAAGCTTTCAAAATTACCTTCAGTTTTAATAAATAACTTATTAGATAAACATAACATATACTTATCAAGAAGAATCTTATGTTATGTTTTGGCACAACAAATAAGCATACAAATTTCTAACGATGTTGAGTTAGTTTCTTTGCGCGGATATGTGGGAGAACTAGAGGATTACACTATGCTTCAACTTGTTAACTTCACTGATATTCATAATATTTCGATTGATACAAGAGATTTGAAATTTAGGTTATGGACAGTTATATTTAGCAATTTGAACACTTTATCGATTTCACGTGAAGAGATTGATGCTTTGCTTGGTAGCAGTGCTTATCGTTTTGAGTACGCTAAAGATATGTTTAGGATTTTAGATCGTTTCGTTGATGAACCTAATGATATTGATGGGCAGCCATTTATAATTGCAAGAGAAAGTTTGCTTAGATTCTCAACAAAAGATGAAATAATTAAGTTTGGTGAGACTTTAGGTATTGATGTTCCTAATAAAGTTTCAAAAGACTTATTTATGGAGCACATCATTCAAAAACTTGAGGACAATTCGGATGAGTTAAGAAATGAACTTGAATCGCTAAACTTACAGGAGTTAGAAGACTACGCAGAGGAAAATTTCCTTGGTTTAGATGCTACGTTGAATATAAAGGATATTATTAATTATATTTCAAACGAATACAATGCTCCAAATGTTTCAATATTTAAGATTGAATATATTAACTACTTACAGATACCTGCTCTTAGTGTTTCATTTGTAGAAGAGGATAATAGAAACATTGATGAGCTTAGGCCTAAGAATGTCCTAGATGAATCTTTAAGGGATATGATATCTGAAATAATCGATGGAGAAGATCATAAACATAAGGAAAGTATCTCAGAGGAAAAGTCTCGTGAGGAATTAGATCAAATTATAAATAAACTAGTTTCAGGATATAATGTTACCGCAAGAAATAAACCAAGAGATGAAATTAGTTCTAATAGGGAAAGAGAACTACTCGAAAGAATGGAGAAACTTGAGAGGCAGGCAAGATACTATGAGCCTCGTCCGTATGATAATACTCAGAATGTAATGTTTCAGTCTGAGTTACTTGCAAGATTCTCTCAGTTAGAACGTCGCTTGTTATCTGAGAAGGATAGTCTACAAAAAGAGGAAAAACCAAATAATGATAACAAGGAACTTCTTAAAAAGATTGAAGAGTTGGAGTCTAAGCTTAGTAAATTAAGTGAAGAAAGCAAGAAAGAGGAAACTAGTTTAGAGGATACCGACTTTGTCCGTCAGCTAGATGATTTAGAACATCGAATAGGTGAAGTGTCATCTAGAGAGATTGATGATGAGTATATTCAGTCCGATACGTATTATGATGATAATCAGGATGATTATATTTATGAGATTGAGGAAACGGTTAATAATGATTTAGAACTTAAGTACGAGTTGAAGCCAGAAGATGAAAAAGATGATCTAGGTTCAGAATATTTAACATTTGATCCTGTGCTTGATCCAGTTTTAGAACCCGAGCTTGAACCCGAAGAGAAACTAGAGCCAGAGGAAATTGCAGAGAAGGTTCCAATAGTAGATGAAGAGAAACTCCGTGCAGACGTAGAGAAGTATATTGACGAAATACATTCTGCTAGAGGACAATCGAATCTTAAAGTCCGTCGAAGAAAAACAATTCTACCAGTTGTGGTATTCTGGAAGGCACTTGTAATTTGGGCACTAATTCATGCTATCAGTGCATCAATATTTATTATTAATGACTTAATTTAAAAACTGTGTGAGAACACAGTTTTTTATGAGGTGTGTATGTGTACGATATGTAGGAGTAAAACGAAACGCTTTTACGATGAAGAGACTAAGTGTTTTTATGAAAAATGTACAAACTGTGATTTTACTATGAAGGATGTATCCTTTGATCACAAAGAGGACCTTTTTAGATACAAGCAGCATAATAACGTAATTGAGGATGATCGGTACGTAGATTATTTCCTAAGAATAAAAGAAAGAATTGAGAAGCATATAAAGCTAGAGGGATTGCTACTTGATTACGGTGCGGGAGAAAACGCTGTTTTTGCGCAAATACTAAATGAAAAAGGAATAGACACAAAAACATATGATCTCTTTTTTCCTCACTCAGAAGACTATGACCAATTTGATTATGATATAATTATTATGATTGAAGTGGCAGAACATTTTGTTAATCCACTTGAGGATTTGGGAAATGCAATCAGGTTACTTGAGACAGGTGGCTTTCTAGTAATTCATACATATACAATAGAGGAGCCATTTACTAGTTGGTGGTATAGAAGAGATCCTACACATCGCTCTTTTTACACTATTAAAACAATGGATGAAATTGCAAATTATTTTAGTTTGGAAAAATTGCATTTCGATGATAAACTTTTTATTTTTAGAAAAAGCTAAACTGTTTGTAAATATAAATTGGAGGTAGTATGTACGCGTATATAAAAGGCACAGTAACATCTGTTGAGGTGAATCATATAGTATTAGAGAATGGGAATATAGGTTTTATGATAGTAACACCAAATCCCTATGTCTTTAAGTTGGGTGTTGAGTATCAGGTTTATACACATCACTATGTTCGAGAAGATATAAGTGATCTATATGGTTTTTTAAAACAAGAGGAAAAAGATCTGTTTTTGAAACTGATAAGTGTGAAGGGTATTGGTCCTAAAGGAGCAATGGCTATAATTGCAACTGGTTCAGTACCTAATATAATTGCCGCGATAGAAAGTTCAAACAGTGATTATTTGAGAAAGTTTCCAGGAATTGGACCAAAAGCAAGCCAGCAAATTGTTCTTGATTTAAAAGGAAAGTTTGAAGGTGAAGTGCATACGGATAACAAGGTAAACGATGTAAGGGAAGTATTAGTGTCATTAGGATACAACTCAAGAGAGATAAACAAGGTCTTACAAAAACTTCCATTTGAGGACCTTACATTGGATGAAATGATTAAGCAAGCATTACAATTGATGTTAAAGTAGGTGAATTATGAGTCTATTAAGAGATGGTGTAAAAGAGGATTTCGAAGAAACTTTAAGACCACAAAAATTACTTGATTACATTGGACAACATAATGTAAAGGAAATGATGGAGATTTATATTAAAGCAGCTAGAATGAGAAATGAATCTCTAGATCATGTGCTTTTGTATGGTCCTCCAGGACTTGGTAAGACCACACTTGCAACGATAATTGCAAATGAGATGAACGTAAATATCAAAATAGTATCGGGACCTACAATTGAAAGAAGTGGAGATTTAGCTGCCATACTTTCTTCTTTAGAGCCAGGAGATGTACTATTCATTGATGAGATGCACAGACTTCCAAAAGTCGTAGAAGAGATACTCTATCCAGCAATGGAGGATTTTTCTCTAGACATTATTGTTGGTAAAGATTCTACAGCTAGAAGTATAAGAATTGATCTACCACCATTTACATTGGTGGGTGCAACGACACGCTTTGGGGATATTTCCGCACCATTACGTGATAGATTTGGAGTTGTTGAGAAACTTGAATATTATGATGTGGATGATTTGAACAAAATAGCTTTGAGGACTGCTAAAATATTTGAAACAGAAGTAACTAAAGAAGCCACCTTAGAATTAGCTAGACGTTCTAGAGGAACACCAAGAATTGTAAACAGACTGTTTAAACGTATTAGAGATTTTGCTCTTGTAAAGGGAGATGGAGTAGTAAATATTGATATTACAAACACAGCTCTAAAAAAACTAAAAATAGATACAAACGGTCTGGATAGAATGGATAAGGAGTATTTACTGGGAATTATTGAGCGTTTTGGAGGGGGACCGGTTGGAGTTGAAGCAATTGCAGCAAGCATTGGTGAGGAAACAACCACGATTGAGGATGCGTATGAGCCATTTTTACTTCAAGAGGGTTATGTGAAAAGAACACCGAGGGGAAGAGTAGCGACAGAAAAAGCTTTCAAAGCTTTGAAAATTGATAGAGGAACCTTGTTGTAATGAAAACAAATGATTTTGACTATAAACTTGATGAAGATTTGATTGCCCAACATCCACTTAAAGAACGTACTGATTCTAGAATGATGGTATTAGATAGGGATAATGGAGACATTGTTCATTCAAAGTTCTCTTCAGTCATAGATTACTTAGAAAAAGGTGATGTGTTAGTACTAAACGATACGAAAGTTTTGCCAGCTCGTCTAATTGGTTTGAAAGAGTTAACTAAAGCGAAAATTGAGTTAATGTTACTAAAACAAATAAATAATGATTTGTGGCAATGTCTTGTTAAACCATTAAGAAGGGTGAAGATTGGTACTAAAATCAACTTTACGGATAGACTTTCTGCTTTTGTTAGGAAGATAATTGGAGAAGGTATTATTGAGGTAGAATTCAAGTATACTGGTTTATTCCTGGAAGTTTTAGATGAACTAGGAGAAATGCCACTTCCGCCATATATTACTGAGAAATTATCAGACAATAATCGTTACCAAACCGTATATGCCGAAAACATCGGTTCGGTGGCAGCTCCTACTGCAGGATTGCATTTCACTCCGGAGCTTCTTGATAGAATTGAGACGAAGGGTATCAAGGTTGTTTATTTGACTTTGCACGTAGGACTGGGAACTTTTAGACCAGTTACAGTTGAAGAAGTAACAAAGCACAAAATGCATTCAGAATACTACGAAATATCGGCTGAAACTGCAAATGTCATTAATAATGCTAAAAGAGTTATTTCTGTTGGAACAACATCAACGAGAACTCTTGAGAGTATATATAGAAAAGAAAGAAAATTGTGTGAATCAAGTGGATGGACTGATATATTCATTTATCCAGGTTTTGATTTCAAAGTAATTGATGGACTGATTACTAATTTCCATTTACCTAAGTCTACACTTATTATGTTAGTGAGCGCTTTTTCAAGCAAAGAAAATATTTTAAATGCTTACGAAGAAGCAGTTAAGGAGAAATATAGATTTTTCTCGTTTGGGGATAGTATGTTTATAAGGTGATTTATTATGAAATTTGAAATAAGTAAAGTTAGCAAAAAAACATATGCGAGAATAGGAAAATTAATCACTCCGAGTGGAGTTTTTGAGACACCAATATTTATGCCTGTAGGAACTCAAGCTACGGTGAAATTATTGGACAATTTTGAAATAGAGGAAGTAAGTGATAATTTAATTCTTGCCAATACATATCATTTATGGCTTGAGCCTGGTGAAAAGATAATTGAAATGCACAATGGAGTTAAAGGATTTAGTAAGTGGAATGGGGGATTACTTACGGATAGTGGAGGATTTCAAGTTTTTTCACTAAGCGATTTAAGAAAGATAACTGAAGAAGGTGTTGAATTTAGGCATCATAGAAGTGGCGAAAAACTCTTTATGTCACCTGAAGATTCTATCAGGGTTCAAAATACATTGGGAGCTGATTTCATTATGAGTTTTGATGAATGTCCACCATTTGAATCAAGTTATGATTATATGAAGGAATCTGTTGATAGAACTATTAGATGGGCTAAAAGAGGAAAGGATGCACACAACAACAATAATCAAGCTCTCTTCGGAATTGTGCAAGGAGGTCCATTTGAAGATTTACGCATGCACTCAATAAACAAATTGGTGAAAATAGGATTTGATGGATATTCAATTGGAGGACTGAGTGTTGGAGAATCAAAAGAAGAAATGTACAAAATGCTTGATTTTTTGAAGGACAAACTTCCTTTAGATAAACCACGATACTTGATGGGAGTCGGAGATCCTCTAGATTTAATTGAGGGAGTAATAAACGGTATTGATATGTTTGACTGTGTACTTCCTACAAGACTCGCAAGACATGGAACTGCACTTACTCATAGTGGAAAAGTAGTTATTAAGAATAAAACATATTACGATGATCTTGGCCCACTAGATAGTGATTGCGACTGCAAAGTATGTAAATCATATTCAAGAAGTTACCTTAGACATCTGTTTAAAACACAGGAATCGTTAGGGCAAAGACTAGTAAGTTACCATAATCTTTACTTTTTAAAAACATTAATGAATAATATAAGAAATGCAATTTCGAATGAATCATTACTTGAGTTCAGGGACGAATTTAGAAGGAGATATTTGTAATTTGGGAATTGAAAAGAGAATTGGGTATCTAACAATAGCAATATTTCTAGTAATTGCCATTATTTCTATTATGGTAATTTTGACTAGTCAATATAGAAACAACAATGTGACCATAATTGGTGCTGATGTTTTTGAACAAAGATTATCATCAGATTTAAATTTGGATGACAAAATGTACATATTGACCTCTAAATCAAGCATTGAAAGAAAATTATCGAAATTAGGATATATAGGTTCATATAGTGTGGAGAAGTCATCTCCTAACAATGTCTCGATTACTGTAACTCTTGATGATGTTGTATTTTGTAGTGATGAATATCTTTTTTTCGATGATTACGTAGTTAATTACAATGATAACTACTCAGTTTACTGTAACTGCCCAACATTGATTGGGGATGAGGCAGTTGTTGATAGTATCATTAGTGAGTATTTGATTATTAATGAGTCAATAAGGTCGAGAATTACTCAGGTTGAGATAGTTGATGAAACTGAAGTCCACTTTATGATTGATGATACACAGATTTTACTGAATTTATCATCTGCTAGAAAGTTAAATGAGTACATTGATCAGTTCTACGATTACTCATACGAGGGAGATGTACTTGATTTAAGACTAAAATATGATTGATATGTTGTATTTTATAAATATTAAAAGTATAATTGAATATAGTAAAGAAATACAAGGGGGTTATCCGGATGATTATGGAGAACGATAATTTCACCAATGGACCTATACTGAAAGTAATTGGAGTTGGTGGAGGAGGCGGAAACGCTGTAAATAGAATGGTTGAGAATAATGTACAAGGAGTGGAATTTGTAGCAGCTAATACAGATGCTCAAGTTTTGCGTCTTTCAAAAGCAGATATAAGAATTCAACTAGGTAGAAATCTAACAAAAGGGCTTGGTGCTGGTGCAGATCCTGAAATTGGTCGCCAAGCTGCTGAGGAATCTAAAGCAGAAATACAAGAAGTATTGGAAGGAACCGATATGGTTTTCATCACAGCTGGAATGGGTGGAGGAACTGGAACTGGTGCTGCTCCTATAATTGCTGAGATTGCTAGGGATATGGGAATACTAACAGTTGGAATTGTTACTAAACCATTTAGTTTTGAAGGTGAAAGAAGAACTGTTGTTGCTGATGATGGATTAAAGAAATTGAAACCTTTCTGTGACACATTCATTGTAATCCCAAATAATAAGTTGCTATTTGCGCTTGATAAAAACATTAATATGCTTGAAGCATACCGTGAAGCAGACAAAGTATTAAGACAAGGGGTTCAAGGTATCGCCGAGATTATTGCTGTTCCTGGGTTAGTAAATGTTGACTTTGCCGATGTTAGAACAGTAATGAAGGATAAAGGGACTGCACTAATGGGAATCGGTATGGCATCAGGTGATACTAGGGCAGTTGAAGCTGTAAGAAGAGCTATTCACTCTCCGTTATTGGAAACAAGTATTAATGGAGCTACAGACGCTATTGTAAATATTACTAGTGATATCGAAATTACTCTGAGTGAGGTTAATGAGGCAATTAATGAAATTCAAAACAATTCTTCAACAGAGATTAATATCATTCATGGTCAAGCAATAAATGCTGATTTAGATAATGAAGTAATCGTTACGATTATTGCTACTGGATTCAAACATCTAAATGAAGAACCAGATGAAACCGAAACAACTGATATAGTACTTGAAGAGCCAGAGAAGGATGATCCAGAAGGTTCACCAAATGTTCCTGAATGGTTAACAAAGAGATTTAAAGATTAACGGGGAAACTCGTTAATTTTTTTTATTTTACTATAATTTTACACCAACTACTTGACAACACATAGTAGTTGGTGGTATATTGTAATTGAGGAGGGGAGATATGAATGCACAATTTAAGCGAGGCGTATTAGAAATGTTAGTATTAATCTCAATCTCAGAAGAAGACAAGTATGGTTACGAACTGGTAGAGCAACTTAACGATGTGTTTGAGGTGAAGGAAGGGACAATATATCCACTTCTAAAACGAATGACAAACGAGAAGTATTGCGATACTTATTATAGAGAGTCAAATGAAGGGCCAGCAAGAAAGTATTATATGATAACTAGATTTGGTAAAGAAAGACTTGCAAACTTCAAAAAAGAGTGGTTGACTTTTTATAAGAATGTAAATAAATTTATGGAGAATAGGTGAAAAAAATGAACAAATCAAAATTCTTAGAGTCTCTAGAAAGAGAGCTAAAAATCCTTCATGAAGATGAACGAAAGGACATAATAGATGAATACTCACTGCACATCGATCAGGAAATCGAAAAAGGTTTAACTGAAGAACAAGCAGTAGAGAACTTTGGGAACATCAATGAATTGGCGACTGAGATTCTTGCCGCATATAAGGTAGATTCACAAATAATGAATAAAGGTCGTAATATCATTGAAAAAACTGTAAACGCAATTGAAAGACTTATGAAGAGTGTATCTGATATGATTAAGTCATTGCCAAAAGGGAAAAACTTTGGTAACAAATCAATTATATACGTGATTTATTTATCGTTCTGGGGTATAGTGCTTGCTATGGAGATTGCAGTATACAACTTAGTTGGGAAAGTTTTGAGTTTCCTTCTAGGAGGTTTTGGAGTATTCATTCTTGTAATAACAATAATCCTTGTTTCCATTCTAATGTTAATAATATTAATAGAGATTACAATCCATGTCTTCAAGAGGGAGAAGTAGAGCAGAAAATGCTCTATTTTTTTGTGTTGTCTATATGAGTTCAGTTAAAATTTTATGATATAATATTATCGAGAAGGTGATATAATGCTTAATAAGAAATTTATGAATGAGTTCAGATTGAGTTATCCTAATGAAAAAGTAGTTGCGGTAACGAAGTATACTGACTATTTAGGAGTGCAAGCATTTGTTGATTATGGATTTAAGAATATTGGTGAAAATAGAGTAGACTCTTTTTTGGATAAATATGAAAATGTAACTGGAGCTATATGGCACTTTATTGGAACCTTGCAGACTAAAAAAGTTAAAAAGGTAATAGACAAGATTGATTATCTACATTCATTGGATAGATTAAGTCTAGCCAATGAAATACAGAGAAGAGCGACTAAGAAAGTTAAGTGCTTTATTGAGGTTAAAACATCTATGGAGGATACAAAGCACGGTATAGATATTAGTGAGTTGGATGACTTTATAAAAGAGATTAGCCATCTAGATAAAATTGAGATAGTTGGATTTATGACAATGGCTCCTGAAACTGATAATATTGGTGAAATAACAAGATGTTTTAAAATAATGAGAGATTTGAAAGATAAATATGGTTTGCCTGAATTATCAATGGGCATGAGTAATGACTATAAAGAAGCCATAGAGTATGGCGCTACATATATTAGATTAGGTAGAATCCTGTATGAGGGAGGAATAAAATGAGTATATTAAAGAAGTTATTAGGATATCCTGTTCCTGAGAAAACAGAAGAGGTTGAGAAACCTATTGAGGATGGAGCAAAGACTGCAAGAGATAGAATCGTATTTGAGAAACTAGTTGATAACGATAAGGCTCAGGAACTGGCAGATAAATTAATTGAGGGGCAACCATTAGTCATTAATTTGGAAGATCTGAGTGTAAATGAATCAAATCAGATTATCGCATTCTTATCTGGTGTAACATATACTCTTGGAGGAATTAACCTGCAAATGACAAGAAGAATTTTTATTTTCACTATTAAGGAAAATTTGGACGACGGATCAATAATGCAATTTTATAACCAGTATAGAGAGGAAATCTAATGGAGTACATATTAGTTGTTGTATATTACGCATTGAGAATTTATCAGTATATGATTCTTGCATTTGTAATTATGAGTTGGTTTCCGAATTTTCATGGCTCAGCATTATTTAGATTTTTACATTCAATAGTGGAGCCATTCCTTTCAAAGTTTAGAAGGATCATACCTCCAATTGGTGGACTAGATTTTTCAATTATACTAGCCTATTTGCTGCTATATTTCGCAACAAACGGAATAGCAAGTTTTATAAATGGATAAGGTACATTTCAATAAAGAGGAGCAGACATTTGCTAAGAAACTTGAAGTTAAACAGGATAGACCCTTTCTTACCAAATTCCTTGATTTAAATGAACAGAGAATAACAAAAATTATTCATCCAAAGGCTAGTTTCTTTGGAGGATATGATAACGCAGAAATGAAAAGGGCTTGGATTAATCATTTGGGCAATTATGATATTATATGTTTGCATATTAAAACGAATGACACTTTTTCGTCATTTGGTCATAGAGATATTTTGGGAGCTCTTCTGAATTTAAATATTCAAAGAGAAGAAATTGGAGATATTCTATTACCAGAATCAATTGTCTTTGTAACAGAGGAAATACATGAAACAATTATGAGAAGTTTAGCAAAAATAAAACACTCTCCAATTGAAGTAAGCGTAGTAAAAGATGCAAAAATAGACAATTCACCAAGATATAGGACAATGAAAGTGCTTTTAAAGTCGTTTAGGCTTGATAATGTAATATCAACTGTATATAATGTTTCTAGAAACAAGTCAAAACAAATTATCGGGAAAAAGACTGTAAGAATTAATCACAGGCTTGAAATAAATCCTGATAAGTCGGTTAATTATGGCGATATTATCTCAGTTAAAGGAAGAGGAAGATTTATTTTACTTTCTAAGATTGGTGATAGTAAAGCTGGTAATGAGTTTGTTTCAATAGGTATATATTAGCGATGAATAGGACAAGTATTCATATGGATTTTTTAAAGCGAGCCTGGACTGGTGAGAGCAGGTAAAACGAACTATGAATATATCACCTAGGAGTTCCCATATCAAAAGTGTGGGCGTCTATCCGCGATAAGGATACTTAAGTTGTGCATAAATAGTTGCAAACTAAGGTGGTACCGCGTTTTTTCAAACGTCCTTAGATTAGGACGTTTTTTTTATTAGGAGGGGTAGTATGAAAGATTTTAAAGACACATTGCACATGCCGAAGACTGATTTCCCAATGAGAGGAAATCTAGGTAAAAGAGAGGTTGAATTTCAAGAGGAGTGGAATGCAATCAACTTGTATGAAAAAATACTAGAAAAAAATGAAGCTAGACCGCTTTATATTTTGCATGATGGACCTCCGTATGCTAATGGTGACATTCATATGGGACATGCATTAAATAAGGTACTAAAGGATTTTGTTGTCCGTTATAAGAATATGGCCGGTTTTAAGGCTCCATATATTCCTGGCTGGGATACACATGGTCTACCGATTGAGAATGCTTTAACAAAAGTTAAGAAAGTAGATAGAAAGTCTTTGCCAGTAGCTGAGTTTAGAAAACTGTGTAAGGATTATGCTGAGGAACAAGTGAATATCCAAAGAGAACAGTTTAAGAGATTAGGAGTAATTGGTGATTGGGATAATCCTTATATAACTTATCAACCTGAGTATGAAAAATTACAGTTGCAAGCTTTCGCCAAAATGGTTGAGAAAGGTTTTATTTACAAGGGACTAAAACCTGTTTATTGGTCTCCTTCAAGTGAGTCAGCCTTAGCCGAGGCTGAAATCATTTATATGGATCATAAGTCTCCAAGTATTTATGTTGCGATGGATATTGTGGGTAACGATGAGTTTGCAGGAGTTAAACTTATTATTTGGACTACTACACCTTGGACAATACCTGCAAATCTAGCTGTTTGCGTTAGTGAAAGATTAGAGTATTCAATAGTTGACGTTAATGGCAGTAAGTATATTGTTGCTTCTGAATTACTTGATGCAGTAAAAGAAGAACTTTCTTGGGAAGATTACAAAGTGATAAATACATATTCGGGTAAAGATTTAACTGGCATAAAATATAAACATCCTCTTTATGATAGAATCTCCCCTGTAATAGAAGGCGATCACGTAACCGTAGAAAGCGGTACGGGACTTGTTCATACCGCTCCAGGTCACGGACAGGATGACTTCATAGTAGGTAAGAAGAATGGTTTAGATATATATTGTCCTGTTGATTCAAGAGGTTACTTAGATGATACAACTGGATTTGGTGGAAAGTTTGTAGAAGATGCAAACAAGGACATAACTATTGCATTGGATGAATGCGGAGCATTATTATCAATGAAATTTATAAAGCATAGTTATCCGCATGATTGGCGTACTAAGAAGCCAATAATCTTTAGAGCAACTGAGCAGTGGTTTGCCTCTATTGAAAGTATGAAGGAAGAGTTGCTTAAGTCAGTTTCTGATACTGAATGGTATCCAAAATGGGGTGAGCTGAGACTTACGAATATGATAAAAGATCGTGAAGAATGGTGTATCTCTCGTCAAAGAGTGTGGGGTGTACCAATCCCAGCATTTTACGCAGAAGATGGAACCGCAATATTGGATCACAATGTTATAAACCATGTTGCTAATTTATTTGGTGAACACGGATCGAACATCTGGTATGAAAGAGAGGCATTAGATTTACTGCCTGATGGTTATATTCATCCTGGTTCTCCAAATGGAGTATTCACAAAGGAAACAGACATCATGGATGTATGGTTTGATTCGGGGACTTCTCATTTAGGAGGATTAATTCCCTTTGGATATGACCAGCAACCTGATTTATACTTGGAGGGTTCAGATCAATATAGAGGTTGGTTTAACTCATCATTATCAACATCAGTTGCGATGTTTGGAAGAGCGCCATATAAAACTGTGGTATCACATGGTTTCATCAATGATGGTGAAGGAAAGAAAATGAGTAAGTCATTAGGAAATGGAATTGATCCTAATAAAGTTATGAGTCAAATAGGTGCTGATATATTGAGGTTATGGGTTGCCAGCGTTGACTATCAAGCAGATGTTAGAATTTCCAATGAAATGATGAAACAAGTTTCTGAAGGTTATAGAAAGATTAGAAATACTTTTAGATTCTTACTTGGTAATCTGAATGATTTTAAATTAGAAGATAAAATCGAATTTAAAGATTTAAGAGAAGTAGATAAATATATTGATATAAAACTAAACAACTTAGTTAAGAAAGTTACAAAGGCATATGATGAATTTGCATTCTATGAAGTTTATAGACACATAACTAATTTCGTAACATTTATCTCAGGTTTCTATATGGATTTCACAAAAGATATTCTATACATAGAAGGAAAAGATTCACACGCCAGAAGATGTGTGCAAACTGTTTTCCATAATTTATTAGATAGTTTAATTAAATTGCTTACACCTATACTTCCTCACACAGCTAATGAGGCCTATAGTTTCTTAGCCAACAAGGAAGTAAGTAATTCACAATTACTTGATATGCCAGTTGTCAGAGATCTAGATAACGAAGTGTATGATAAATATGAGAAGTTTATGAATGTAAGAGATGATATCTTAAAGGCGTTAGAAAATGCTCGTAATGAAAAAGTTATTGGTAAAAGTTTTGAGGCTCATATGAAAGTCTATCCTACAGTTGAAACTAAGAAACTACTAGATTCATTAGATGCAAATCTACAGCAAATCCTAATAGTGTCAAAACTTGATGTATTAGAAGGAAAAGGAAAACATGAGTTTGATACACTAAGTGTGGATATTTCTAAAGCTGAAGGTACTACTTGTGCAAGGTGTTGGCAGATTGTAGATGAAGTGAATAATGATGGTATTTGTCCTCGTTGTGATGATATTGTAAGTAGTATGTAGCGTAAAGCGTTTTCATAATATTGGGATATATCGCTATGCTATAATATATTGGGTAAAAATAATGCATAAGTGCATTTAAATAAGAGGAGATTATAATGAGTAAATTTGTTTATTTTATTACCGAAGGTAAAAAAGAAATGAAAAGTTTGCTTGGTGGTAAAGGTGCAAACCTTGCTGAAATGTATAGTATTGGATTGCCAGTACCTGAAACATTTACGGTTACTACTGAAGCATGCTTGAAGTTTTATGATGACAACAAGGTAATTGCAGATGAAGTTAAAGCTGAGATATTTGAAAATCTTAAGAAATTAGAAGAAGTATCTGGAAAGAAATTTGGAGATAAGGAAAATCCATTACTACTTTCAATTCGTTCTGGTGCAGTAGTTTCACTACCAGGAATGATGGATACAGTTCTTAATTTAGGATTAAATGATGAAACGGCTGAAGCATTTAGTCAAAAAACTGGTAAACCAGTATTTGTGTATGAGTTATACAGAAGATTTATTGAGATGTTCTCAGACGTAGTTCTAGGAATTCATAGACATAGTTTTGAGAAGATCGTTGAATCAGTTAAAGAAGAGAATGGGTATGTTGATACAAACGAGTTCTCTTTAGATGATCAATTATCAACAATTGAGAAATTCAAGAAGATTGTTAAGGATGAAAATGGAATTGATTTTCCACAAGATCCAAATGAACAGTTATTATTAGCAATTGAGGCAGTATTTAGTTCATGGAATAACGATAGAGCAATCACTTATAGAAATTTACAAGGGATTCCTCATTCACTAGGAACTGCCGTAAACGTTCAAATGATGGTGTTTGGTAATACAAACGATAAATCAGGTACAGGTGTTGCATTTACAAGAAATCCATCAAATGGTAAAAAAGAAATTTATGGTGAGTATTTAATCAATGCGCAAGGAGAAGATATCGTTGCAGGTATTAGAACTCCAAAGCATATTTCAGAATTAGAGAAAGCTATGCCTGAGATTTATAAGCAATTTGCTGACATTTGTGAAACGTTAGAAAAACATTATCAAGATATGCAAGATGTTGAATTTACTATTGAAGATGGTAAATTGTATATGCTTCAAACTCGTAATGGTAAAAGAACTGCTGCGGCAGCAATCAATATTGCGGCTAGCTTCGTAGAAGAAGGATTAGCTGGTAAAGAAAAAGCATTAATGAGCATTGATGTAAACTACATTGAGAAACTTCTTCATCCAACATTTGATGAAAAAGAAATCAAAACTGCAACTCCAATTGGAGCAGCACTGCCAGCATCACCTGGAGCAGCAACTGGTAAGATTTGCTTAACGAGTGAAAAAGTATTAGAGACGGTTGCTAAAGGTGAAAGTGGATTACTAGTAAGAGTTGAAACATCACCTGAGGATATTGAAGGTATGGCAGCTTCAACTGGTATCTTAACGGCAGTTGGTGGAGCGACTTCACATGCTGCAGTTGTTGCTAGAGGTATGGGTATTTGTTGTATTTCTGGTATGAAGGAATTAAGAATTAACGAAGCTGATGCTGAAATAACAATTGATGGCGTTAAGTATAAAGAGGGTGATTACTTATCACTAGATGGTGAAACAGGAAAAGTATATGCTGGTCAAATTAAAACACAACCTGCTACGATTACAGACAACTTTGCGAAAGTTATCGGATGGGCAGAAGATATTAAGCAATTGAGCGTATATGCAAATGCTGATACTCCAAAAGATTTTGCCAAAGCTGTT
>Ga0194000_1000022_pt1 | contig 24529 bp, 17 predicted proteins | sample FLT_67_MG_FD_140346 | JGI IMG/M metagenome (GOLD analysis project Ga0194000, IMG submission 140346) | Sediment microbial communities from the Broadkill River, Lewes, Delaware, United States - FLT_6-7_MG | ecosystem: Environmental > Aquatic > Freshwater > River > Sediment | place: USA: Delaware... | reverse complement strand
TTAATAAGGCTGGACAGGAGTTACTCAATCTAATTGATGATTTACTTGATTTATCAAAAATTGAGAGTGGAAAGATATCAATTCACCCTCATGAGTTTAATTTCAAGAATATGCTTAATAATATTAAGGATATCTTTGCTGAAATGGCAAAGGAGAAAAATGTAGAGTTAAAAGTTAGTAACAGAATTAGAAGAAATGTTATCTCCGATGAGGAAAGAATTAATCAAATAATAATCAATTTACTTTCAAATGCTTTGAAGTTCACTGAAGATGGTGAGGTTAAGTTAGAAGTAAGATATGAGAGTAAAGAAGAACTACCAATTGTTATTGAGGTAACTGATACTGGAATTGGTATTCCAGATGACAAGAGAGAACTTATATTCAAGGAATTTATGCAGGCAGATGGGAGCATTTCAAGACGATTTGGTGGTACTGGATTAGGACTAGCAATATGTAACAACTTGGCTACACTACTTGGTGGAAAAATTGATGTTCATAGTACGGAAGGAAAAGGAAGTACATTTACGGTAAGACTTAATAACATTGAGTCCTCTCCTCAAAAGGCAGTTGTAGACGATCGCCCAAGAATACAAACGAGTGACAAAGTTGTTTTAGTAGTAGAGGATGATCTTGAGTTTGCGAATGAAATAAAGAGTGAGATAAACTCATATGGTTACCAGATGGTACATGCACCAAATGGTCGTGAAGGATTGTCACTAGCTAATGATAATTCATTTGATGGAATAATTCTTGACTTACTTCTACCTGATATGAGTGGAGAAGAAGTTTTGCACACTTTGAAAACAAATGTAAACACTAGAAAAATACCTACGTTTATCGTAACTAAGAAAGATATTAAGAATGACAATGCGTTTTACAATGATGGGGCAATTGCTGTCATGAGTAAGGGTAATGATCCGAAAGCTGATATTAGGGGCGTTATGGATAAGTTGGTTGAGTTCATTGCGAAAAACAAGCATAGTCTTTTAATAGTTGAAGATAATCAAGCTGAACAACTTAAACTAAGAGAACTTCTAACTGATGATTTATATACATATGATATTGTTGATAATATAAAAGATGCAAAGAAAATGTTAAAAGATAATTCGTATGATGTAGCAATTGTTGATTTGATATTGGGTAATGATAGTGGACTTGATCTATGTAAACACATTAAACAGAAGAAATATCGATTACCTACCATTCTTTACACCGCAAAGGATTTACTTGATAAAGAAGCGATTGAGGTTGAAAAATATAGTGATTCAATAATCATAAAAACAGTTAACTCACACGGTAGACTATTAGAAGAATTATCAATGCTTGTTAATACAAAACAACATCCAAAAGCATTTGAAGGTGAGGAAACTTTTGCAAATAAGAAAGTACTAGTTTGTGATGACGATGCTAAGAATATATTCTCAATATCTAGTGTACTTGAGACTATGGGTGTATCGGTGATTGAGGCATTTAATGGTCAAGAAGCTCTTGATAGGTTAGATGAAGAGCCTGATATTGATTTAATCTTAATGGATATAATGATGCCTGTTATGGATGGTATAGAAGCTATAACGAAAATAAGGTCAAATAGTGATACTGCTGATATACCTATAATAGCTGTTACTGCTAAAGCTATGAAAGGTGATAAACAGTCGTTTATTGAGGCAGGAGCAACTGACTATGTATCAAAACCAGTTGATTTTGATATTTTGATCAAACTTTTAGGAATATGGCTTAAGTAATGAATATAGTAGTACATATCGATAAGAATAAGAAATACATATACGTTCTTGGAGAGGTTAAATCGAAAGAAGCAAAGAAGAAATTAGTTGAAAGTCTCAACGATTTTACGCATGAAGTGATTTTATCAATATCCAACAAAAGGGTTTTATCGAAGTTTCTCTTAGATGAAATTTATAGACTTATTAGATTAAAGACTAAGTTTACGTTGCACGTGGATTCGATTCAATTATCTCAATATTTACATTCGCTTGGGATTGCCCATCAATATATGGATGAGAGAGGATTTTCAAGCATTGATAGAACTAAGATAGTTATTCGTAAAGATAGCCTTGGATATTTCATGAAAAACATATTTGACAAATACGGATATGATTTTGCTGAATATGAACCTGAATTGATCAAAAGAGCATTAAGAAGATACATCATATATAATAATTTGAAAACTTTTAAGCAAGCTAGTGAGGAGATTACTTCAAATAAGGAATGCTTTGTTAATTTCTTTAATGAGTTTTCGATTTCAATCACTTCGTTTTATAGAAATCCAGAAGTGTTTAGATTCATTAGAGATGAGTTGATTCCTTATCTAGATACATTTCCACAAATTAGAATATGGGTTGCAGGAGGCTCAACAGGTGAGGAGGCATATTCCCTTGCTATTATGCTTGATGAGCTGGATATGTTGAAAAAAAGCATTATCTATTCTACTGACTATAATGATATTGTTTTGGAAAGAGCAAGAGAAGGAGTGTACCCTAGGAGAAAATTAGAAAAAGCAATTGCAAAATACAGAATTAGTGGTGGTACACATGATTTGTTTAGTTATTTTGATACAAATGATTCGTATGTGCGGATTAAAGATAAAATTAGAAAAAGAGTTCAGTATTTTAATCACAACTTGCTGACTGATTCAGCATTCAATGAATTTCACTTAATACTTTGCCAAAATGTCTTTATTTACTTTTCAGAAACACAACAAAGTGAGGTTATAGACTTATTTAGCGAATCGCTTAATAGAACTGGATTCTTAGTAATGGGAGCTAGTGAGAATATTAGATTTGTTGATAGAAATAAATCATTTGAACAGGTGTTTGATAGATATCATATATACAAGAAGGTGAAATGGAGGAAAAAATAGTGGGAGCAGGATTCTTTAATGTACTAGTTGTTGATGATAATAAGCACAATCTTATGACTATCGAGGAAGTTCTTAAGCAAAACATTAAATTGAATATCGTTTCAGCATTGAATGGAAATGAAGCATTGGAATTAGCTGTCAAGAAAGATTTTCAGTTATTCATATTGGATATTCAACTGCCAGACATTGATGGGTATGAAATTGCAAGATTTTTGAAAAGCCGTAAGAAGACAATGAATATTCCAATCATTTTTTCAACTGCAATTTATAGAAGTGATGAATATGTTAAGAAAGGTTATCAAATCGGAGCAGTTGATTATTTATTTAAGCCTATTAAGGAAGAGGAACTTCTAAATAAGGTAAGTTTCTATGTTAGAAACTTTGAGGCTCAACAAGAGTTAAATGAGAAGATAATTAAAACAAATGAAGAATTAAGAGAACAAAATAAATTACTCAGTGAACTTAAGGATAGTTTGGAGAGCAATCGTAATCAATGGAGAGACTTAGGTAAGGCTCTTCCTCAAAGAATTTTGATTATTGATAATGAGGATATCGTTAAGTTTACGAATGGCGGAGAAAATTACGCTGATAAAAAATACTATGAATTGCTTCCGAAAATTGATAGTGACGAAGTTAAGAATGCTGTCAAAGAATGTTTTGTATTTAGAAAACCATATGTATGTGATATTAAAATTGATGAAAAAATATGGGCAGAGATGCGTGTTATGCCAATGGAGAATAGAGACACCGTAATGGTAATTTTTGAAGATATTACTGATCGTAAAAAGTCACAGGAAAGAATAGAGTACATTGGTTATCATGATCAGTTAACTACTTTATATAATAGACACTATATCGACGAAGTAATTGATGATTTGCTAAAAGAAGAGAATTTACCGTTATCTATGATTATGTGTGATATTTCTGGATTAAAGCTAATCAATGATGCATTTGGTCATACTGCTGGTGATGAATTAATATCTGAATCTGCTCAAGTGTTAAAAAGCAAGTCGCCAGATGGATCTATTGTTGCTCGATGGGGCGGAGATGAGTTTATAATATTGCTTCCTAAAACTCAAATTTCTAAAGCGGATAAATGTATTAATAAATATAGAAAAGAATTTGCCAACACTCAGTTCCAAAAGAAGTTCGTTTTCACTATGTCATTTGGCTCATTTGAAGTAAATGATTCAAATACTACATTTGAGGATGCACTCAAAGAAGCTGAGAATAGAATGTATCTAAACAAACTAAACAATGTTAGAAAAAATTCAACATCAATTATGAACACACTTAGAAACTCACTTCAAGAGAAGAACTTTGAGACATCAGCGCATACTGATAGGATGGAAAAACTAGTTCTTGAAATGGGTAGAAGATTGAATTTAAGACAGCATGAGTTAGACAATTTGGTTTTACTAACTTCTTTACATGACATTGGGAAAATTGCAGTTAGTGATGCAATCCTTTTGAAACCAGCAGATTTAACTAAAGAAGAAAAGAAAGAAATTGAAAAGCATTGTGAGGTAGGATATAGAATTTGTTTAACGATTCCAGAACTGACTGGGATTGCACATGTAATATTATCTCATCATGAGAATTGGGATGGAACTGGATATCCTCAAGGATTGAAGGGAAAGGAAATCCCATACTTGTCGAGGATAATTACTATTGTTGATGCATATGATGTTATGACAAATGAAAGACCATACCACGAAATGAAAACTCACAAAGAAGCGATGAAAGAATTGAAGAATTGTTCTGGAACACAGTTTGATCCTGAACTAGTCAATATATTCTTTGATATATTTGATGAAAGCCCTCAATAAATTGGGGGTTTTCTTTATCATATAATATTTACATTATGAAAACTCATATGATATAATATGTTTACTTGGAGTGGAGGATTAGCTCAGTTGGGAGAGCATCTGCCTTACAAGCAGAGGGTCGGCGGTTCAAGTCCGTCATTCTCCACCATTTTTTTTGCCGAGATAGCTCAATTGGTAGAGCAACTGACTTGTAATCAGTAGGTTGCGGGTTCAATTCCTGTTCTCGGCACCAGTTTTTTTCTCAAATTATTTTGAGATTTTTTTATTTTGTAGTTTCAAGTGATATAATTAAGTATAAGTAAGGAGGAATAATATGAGAAGAATACTTAACTTATCTATATTGTTTTTTTCGTTTTTGTTTATTGTTGGATGCGATATGTCAGCACCAAAGATATACGCTGATGACCAAGTGTTAGTTCTTGGAAGTGACTTTAATCCATTAACGGTCGCAAGCGCAGAGGACGATACTGATGATGATCCTACGCTTGAAGTGGTATCGTCAGGAGTTGACACTTCAAAAGTTGGAGAATATCAAGTTACATATAAAGCAACAGATTATGAGGGGAAATCATCTGAGAAGACTATAAATGTCTCTGTAATAGAAGATGATGAAGCACCTGTAATTGTTACTGATGAAATAGAGGTTGTGGTTGGATCTATATTCAATCTTTTTGATAATATTTACGTTACTGACAATACTACACAAAAGATTACTCTATTATTGCTTGAGAGTGATCTAGATGTTAACGTTGTAGGTGAATATAAGGTCTTAGTTAAAGCAATTGATGCTGGAGGTAATAAAACTCAAAAAGAAATTACAATTAATGTTACTGGTAAACCTGAGGATTATAATTATCCACCAGAGATCATTGCAGAAAGTAAAGTTATCTACGTAGGTGATGATTTTGATCCGCTAGAAGGTGTATATGCAACTGATATTGAAGATGGTGACCTAGAAGTTACTATTGATGAAGGTGAAGTTGACACAAGCATCCCAGGGGATTATGTTATAAGATACTATGCAGCAGATTCTGAAAATGTGTTTACTAAATTAGAAGTAGTAATTACAGTAAAAGACAAACCACAAAACACTGCTGATGGTAAATTCGTTATTGGTTCAGTAGTTACTGATGGTGAGACAAAACTTCAAGTACTTAACATAACTAAGGGAATTGAAGATGATACATATTCACCTGATGAAGGAAATGAGTTTGTTAAGTGTGAAGTAATTATTAAGAATGTTTCTGATTCTTATATAGATTATTCAACTTATCACTTTGCGATGGCTAATAGTGAGGGGCAACTGTTCTATGAAAACTATGTTGATGTAGATAACGCTATGGAGGACGGAACTTTAGCTCCAGGTGGTCTTGTAAGAGGATTTGTTACATTTGAACATCCTGTTGATGATCCTGAATTAACATTGATATATGATGAAACATTGGAAGTAGATGTGATGAGTGAACTGGATTCCATTGTTCCTTTAACAGCAAGTTTTACACCTTATGAAACTGATTTTATAATTGGTTCTATTGTGGAAACGAGTACATTCCATGTTCAAGTAATTGACTATGAAACAAAGGCGAGTTCTTTGTATGTTGAACCAAATACTGGTAATGAAATCGTTATTGTGGATGTAATTGTCAAGAACATTACTTCATCAGAACAATATGCTTCAACATTTGACTTTATGATGATCGATTCGTTTGGTAATATAACATACGATTTGTTCTTGTGGGAAGATGGTATGTTTGAGGATGACTATATTGCACCGAATGCTGTAAGGCAGGGAAGGATAGCATTTGAAAAACCAGTAGATGATGAAAACTTAATGGTAGCTTACAGTAACTCTTATATTGAGTATTCACCAAAATACATCGACTTATCTACAGGACTTAATGAATATGATACATTAACAAGTGATTATGTATCTGAAGATGTTGATGCGGTTATTGGATCGATTGTTGAAGGAAGTCATTTAGATTTACAGGTAGCAGGTATTGAATATACTGATACCCTTGATTTCTATTCTGCTGATGATGGATATCAATATATAGTTGTCGATGTGTTACTTAAAAATAATACTGAGTTTGATACCGATTTTGATGCATGGTACTTCTCTGTTCAACTTAGTAACGGGGATACAGTCGATGAAGCATGGATTGATTTTGATGGTTACCTTGATGGAGGATATCTAGCTCCAGGAGGTTTAGCAAGAGGGTATGTAAGTTTTGAAATACCAGTTTCAGAAGTAGCACCAGTTATCGTGTTTAATGGTGCGTATTTCGATGATACAGATCAAAAAGTTGATTTATCTCAAGAAGAAGATTCATTTACTTTGATGATACATGATGACCAAGCGACATCGGTTGAGGATGTTGTAGGTGATATTGTAGATGCTGATGGATTTATTGTACAAGTCCTTAGTGTTGAAAGAACAGATAGTTTTGAATTATCTTCTGCTACTGATGGATATGAATTTGTTGTAGTAGATGTTCTTGTAAGAAATGATTTGGATGATGGAATAATGGTTAGTGGCTATAACTTTAGTTTAGTAGATTCACACGGTTTAATTAGTGACATTGAGTATTTAACATTTGATGATGAGTTTGAATTAGTCTATTTATCTGAAGGCGGATTGACTAGTGGAAAAATTGTCTTTGAACAAAGAATAAGTGATGATGTTTCAATATTACGTTTTGATAAGAACTACATAGGTGATCATAGAGCTGAGATTAACTTGAATATGGAAATATCACCAGTTGTTGCAGTTGAGACTGAATATACTGCTGAAACTGACAATGTAATTGGAAGTATTGTTGAGTATGATGGAATGCAATTACAAGTAGTTGGTACTACAATTGTAAAGACATTGGACTCATGGACTGCTCCGGATGGAAAGAATTATGTCATAGTTGATTTGATTCTTAAGAATGTATCTTCTGAAAACTTAAGCTTCTCTAGCTTCTCATTTATGTTTACTGATGACTTAGGAGCAATGAGAACATATGAAATTCCTGAGAGTAGCAATCCGTTGCCGTACGGTGAGTTAGAACCCGATGGAGTTATACGTGGTGAAATTGTGTTTATGATTAATGAAGATGCTGAAAACCCTGTTCTTGTATATGAAGGTTTAGGTTACGAATCTGGTTATGCTAGGATTAATGTGGGAACCGAATTATCATCATTTGATTTATTAGAGTAGGATTGCGAAAGCAATCCTTTTTTCTTACATATATTAGAGGTATAATATTGTTGGAGGTATATATGAGAAAAATATTTGATCGATTAAAATATAAGTTTGATAATATGATGTCGCGTGGGACAACTTCAATGATTCCTATGTTGTTTCTAGTGACAATGGTTGCTGTTGTAATTGTCGCTATATTTGCATATTATTTTGCTAATCAAGATGGAGTAACATTTGGTGCACTTGTATGGAGTAGTTTAATGAAGACTTTGGCATCAAGTAATATTAATTCTGATGTGGGGACTCCTTTATATATTGCGTTGATGTTAGTCTCAACTGTAGTGGGGATATTTGTAACTAGTATTTTGATAGGTTTGATTTCAACTAGTTTTCAAGTTAAGCTTGATAGTCTGCAGAGAGGTAAATCAAAAGTTATTGTCTCAAATCATACATTAATTCTTGGGTGGGGTGATAATATAATTACCGTAATCAAGGAGCTAATTGAAGCAAATGCTAATCAAAAGAAACCGGTTATTGTTATACTTGGTGAAATTGAGATGCCCGATATGTATGAAGAACTAAAGAATAGGATACCTTCTTTCAAAAACACTAGAATAATTTGTAGATCTGGAGATACTACTGAAGTAAATGATTTACAAATGTGTAGTATTGAAAAGGCAAAATCAATTATTATCACAAAAGAAGACGATTCAGAAACTGTCAAGACATTATTAGCAATTCAGTCAACAGATTTTGATGAAACAAGTGGTCATATATCCGCAATTTTCAAAGATAGGAACAATTTAGATGTAGCTAAAATAGTTTCTAAGGAGCAATTGGAGCCATTTTATCTTGGAGATACAATTAGTAAAATTATTGCTCAAACATCCCTTCAACCAGGTTTATCTACAATTTATACTGAGTTCTTAGATTTTAGTGGAGATGAGATATATTTTTATAATGATGAATCTATTGTTGGAAAAAAGTTTGTTGAGACATTACATATGTTTAACACTTCTTGTGTACTTGGAATTGTTAAGGGCAATCAAATTTATCTAAATCCACTAGATAATCCAATCATTGAAGAAGAAGATAAATTGATTGTTTTGTCTGAAGATGATGACACTATGGTAATAACAAATGGGTCTAAGGTTATCGAGGAAAATATTAGTATTGAGAAGGCAGTAAGAGAAAGAAATATTATTAATGTATTAATGATCGGTGATAATCATAAATCAGCAATCATTATTAAGGAGTTTGATAAATATTTAAAGGAAAAATCACATGTTAAATTATTGGTTAATAGTGAAGAGCAAAAGAAGAGAGTTACTGGTATGAGCAATCTCAAATACATTAATTTTGATGTTGAGATAGGTGATACAACGAGTAGAAGCAATTTGCAGAAACTGATGAATGAGAATTTTGATAGAGTAATAATTTTGTCTAATGAAACAACATTGCCTTCAAAGAGAGATTCTGAGACACTGATGACTTTGTTGCACCTTAGAGATATTGCTGAGAAGAGTAATAAAGATGTATCAATAGTATCGGAGATTACAAATGTTAAGAATGCATCAATCGTTGAAAGAGCTAAAGTTGATGACTTTATTGTAAGTAGTGATATTGGAAGTTTAATGTTAGCTCAATTGTCTGAAAATAGATACTTGAATAATATATATATGGATTTATTTGATAATAAAGGATCTAAGATATTTATGAAACCAGCAAGCGATTATGTATTATTGGATAAAGAAATCAATTTCTATACAGTTGTTGAGTCAGCAGTTCAAAAAAATGAAATTGCAATTGGATATAAAATAAAGTCCCTATCTGAAAGTAAAGATAACAATTATGGTATCGTTTTAAATCCAAATAAATCTGATAATTTTACATTCACAGAAGAGGATCGCGTGATTGTAATTACATATGATTAAAGTGTCTATTTTGGACACTTTTTTTAAGAAAAATTCACTTATTTTTAATTACTTTGATATTCAATACTTCGTATTGAATGCGGTTACATCCTATGGTAGTATTGTAGTATGTTGATTTAAAAAAAATCTAGGAGGTATTACTATGGGACATGGTCCTGCTACTAAGTGGAAGGAAGATAAATCTTCTGCTTATAAGGCGCGTTTGGGCGTGTGGATGTTTTTTGGTTATGTAATCATTTATGTTGGATTCATACTAATTAATGTCTTAAATCCAAAATTAATGAGTACAAAGATTTGGACACTGAATCTAGCACTTGTATACGGATGGGGATTAATCATTTTCGCTCTTATATTAGCGATGATATATAATCACATGTGTACTAAAGCAGAAAAAAGATTTAATGAAGAGAAGGAGGATAAATAATGAGTTATCAACCTTCGCCGTGGGCAATAGCCATATTTTTATTCTTTGTTTCATTTGTTTTATTTATATCTTATTATTTTGCTAAAAAGGCAAAAACTTCTAAGAACTATTTCAGTGCCGGAGGAAAAATCCACTGGTCTGTAAATGGTATTGCGTTCGCAGGTGACTATTTATCTGCTGCATCATTCTTAGGAATCTGTGGGATGATCAGTATTGCCGGTTATGATGGCTTTTTATATTCAATCGGTTATCTTGCTGGGTGGATAGTAGCATTATTTGTTGTTGCTGAACCTATGAAGAGATTGGGTAAATACACATTTGCCGATGCACTTGATGCAAAATTTGACAGCAAAGGAATTCAGTTATTTGCTGGATTATCTACCTTAGTTGTTTCAATGTTCTACTTAATACCACAAATGGTTGGAGCAGGAACACTTGTTGAACCATTACTAGGTATTCCATATTGGGCCGGAGTATTAATGGTAGGAAGTATTGTAATTGTTATTGTAGCAACTGCTGGTATGACTTCTACTACATATGTACAATTCCTTAAAGGTGGATTATTAATAGTATTCTCAGTAGTATTAACAATAATGATTGCCAAAAATGGTATCTCAACTACACCAGGAAACGATGAAAATCCATATCATGATTTTACTGAACTGGCGGTAGTTAGTGTAGAACCGCTCACACTCGAGGATGATTCCTTCGTGATATCAGATACTTGGGTGAAAGATGATCTAACATTAGTACGTATCTATGTTGATGGCGATGAAACTATATGGTCACTTGATTTAGAAGAAAACGTATTAAAGGAAACTCTATTTGTTACGAGCCTTGGTGAAGGTGGGACTTTATATAATGGTGCACCTAAAGAAGATGCTAAGTTCTTTCAAGTTGGACATATGAGCGAGGTTAATGGAAGCGAAGATGGTGAAACTGGACCTCTTAATCCATTTACGTTTGTAGAAGCAATTAGAGATGGAACTGTTGTATTATGGGAAAAAGAAGTAGTACAAGATGGAGATGATGTAATTACTGTTTATTATCAAAATCCTACTCCAGGTAGTGAAGTACTACAACCAGGTATGAAGTTCAAAGTTGATTCAGATAAAGGAGCAACATTACTAAGTAAAATTGATTTCGTTTCACTAATGCTTGCATTATTCTTAGGTACTGCGGGATTACCTCATGTACTTATAAGATACTATACTGTTCCTACACCATCGGCTGCTAGAAAGTCTACAATAGTAGCAATCGCTGGTATTGGATTCTTCTATGTTCTAACGATGTTTATGGGACTTGGAGCAATGGTTAACGGTGTAATTGATTTAACAAACAATAACATGGGAGCCCCATTACTTGCGAAGTATTTCGGAATCGGAATATTTGCGATGATATCTGCAATTGCATTTGCTACTGTACTAGGTACAGTTAGTGGGTTAATCGTAGCATCATCGGGAGCTGTTGCTCATGACTTGATGGATAGATACTTCGGAATTAAAATGACGGATAAGCAAAAGGTTAGAGCAGGAAAGATTGCAGCTATTGGTGTTGGAATTGTAGCTATGGTTTTAGGTTTACTATTTAAAGGTATGAATGTATCTTACTTAGTAGGATGGGCCTTTGCGGTTGCAGCGTCCGCTAACTTACCTGCAATAATGATGATTCTTTTCTGGAAGAAGACTACTGCTAAAGGGGTTATTGCTAGTATCGCTACTGGTATGGTAAGTGCAATTGGTATTATCTTATTATCACAAAAGACATTTAATGAGGTTTATCACTTAGTAGATGTTACTGCACCAATACAACTTAATAACCCAGCAATAATTTCTGTACCACTTAGTTTCATTGCAGTTATTGTAGTATCATTACTTACTCAAAAGAAAGAAGAAGTTGAAGCTTAATATTAAATCCTAGTCAATGACTAGGATTTTTTTATGCAACTTATCCTATAAAAACTGTAATTTATAGAAATACTGTTGTTTATTATTAATAATAGAGTAAAATCTTTTTCGGTGGAGGATTAAATATGAAAAAAATATTAACTGTTTTAACCCTATTATTAGTGGGGTGTCAAGAAGTGGAATTACCGGATAATGATACAGACATACCAGATACAGAAACTCCTGAAGTAGAAATGATCTCAAAAACTTCAGTGGAAATTATGATGGAGTTATTTAGTGAAACTGGTGTATCGGTATTTGATAATGTAAGTGTGTTCAATGATAGTGAAGAGTCATATAATACACTTAATAACTTGCTTTCAAATCAAATCATGGGTGATGCATACGAATTAGAAGGTTTAGTTGATGGAGCGATGAGTGCGCCTATGATGACGATTGATGCAAGAAATGTGATGGTTCTAAGAATGGAAAATCAAGATAATCACACTGATATTATGAATGCAATGCATAATATTTCTACATTTAGAATATGTGTTGGCATTGAGGAATATCAAGTAGTTGCTAGAGGGGATTACTTACTATTCGCTGGACTAGGAGAACATCAAGAGATGGTAGATGTGTTCTTAGAAATGGATTTGATGCAAGAAGATAGATCAGTAGAGACTAGTTTTGATTTATTACTTAAGTTATATGAAGATGCAGAAGTAGCTCACCTATCAGATTTCCAATTATTTGATAATGATAAGAGAGTGGATGTATCCTATAAACTATTTGCAGAAGATATCGAGTTTGGATTTATTGATGCAGTAAGCAATTCTTCGATGGGTGACTTCACTCAATACGTTTTCTTAATTCATGTATCAGATAATCATGATGAAGTACTTGAGAGTATTACTAACTTAAAAGATACATATAGTTTTACCGGAGAAGAAATCTCTCATGAAGTAGCTATTAATGGTGATTATATTCTGTTCGCAGGAAGTGTAGAAAAAGAAAAATTAATTGATGCATTTATTAATTTGGATCTATAAGAGGTAGAATATGGTTTTCAGCAGCTTAACATTTATATACTTTCTTCCTATAATAATAATTTTATATGCTGTTTTAAAAAAGCATAGAAATATAGTCTTGTTAATTGCAAGTCTATTCTTCTATGCTTTTGGAGAACCTGTTTATATTTTACTGCTTATTTTAAGTAGTACTATTGATTACTCATTTAGCAAGTTTATTGCTCAAGGTAATAAGCCCAAGTTATTCTTAATTCTTTCCATTATTATGAATTTACTGTTGTTAGGATTTTTTAAATATAGTGATTTCTTAATAATGGGTATAAACGATTTGTTTGTAGCTGATATAGCAATGTTAGAGTTACCATTACCTATTGGGATTAGCTTTTACACTTTTCAAACATTGAGTTATACAATAGATGTCTATAGAAGAAGAGTTGATTATCAGAAGGATTATTTATCATATCTGATGTATGTGACGATGTTTCCTCAGTTAATTGCAGGACCAATTGTAAGATATAAGGATGTAGAGAAGCAAATAACTAAAAGGGAGTTTAATTATGAGAACCTTGACCAAGGATTTAGACGCTTCATCAAGGGTTTAAGTAAGAAAGTACTCCTTGCTGATCAGTTTGCTTTAATATACATTGGGTTAATTAACTCGGGTAGTGTTTTAGGGAATTGGCTAGCAGTAATAGCATTCGGCTTACAAATATACTTTGATTTCTCAGGTTATAGTGATATGGCGATTGGTATAGCTAAGATGTTTGGATTTGATTTACTAGAAAACTTTAATTATCCTTACTTGGCTAAAAGCGTTTCTGAGTTTTGGAGGCGCTGGCATATATCATTGGGGAATTGGTTTAGAGATTATTTATATATACCATTAGGAGGAAACAGAGGCAAAATTCTTAGAACTATTGTTAATTTATTAATTGTTTGGTCATTAACCGGACTTTGGCATGGAGCAAGTTACAACTTTCTGATTTGGGGATTATATTTTAGTTTCTTCATAATAATTGAAAAGTTAATTCCTTTGAAAGTTCCTAGCATATTAAGTAGGATATATCTACTTTTAGTGGTTTCGATTGGGTGGATAATATTCTCTATTGAATCTATTGATATTCAAACTGAAGTGCTTAGTAAGATGTTTGGTGGAGCAAGCTTGATTGATTTTGATTTCATTAATTACTTTAGTCAGTACTGGATTATCATAGTGATAGGTATAGTAGCTTGTCTACCTATTAAAATAAGAAAGGTTAAGTATATGGATTTTGCATATCACATATTACTATTGATGATGAGTTTATCATTTATTGTAACTGATTCATTTAGTCCATTCATATACTTTAGGTTTTAGGTGATAATATGAAATATTTATTAATTATACTTGCCTTGATAATTCCAAGTGCCCTAATCGTTGACAAAGAATATAGTGAGTATGAGAAAAGAAGGTTATCAAATAAACCATTGTTTAGTTATGAGAATTATGTAGATGGTTCATGGAGTGAAGGTGTTAATACTTACATAGAAGATCATTTCTTTTTAAGAGATACGTTTGCTAAGTTAAAGGGGTATTTATCTTTAAATATAAAGGGTGAGGTAAATGGCATTTCTTTAGAAGATAATCATCTATTTGAGAGTTTAAGTATCAATACTAATAACATAAGTAATTTTAAGAATCAAATTGAAGCTTTTCAGACAATTTATCAGAATCCTTCAAGAGTGATAATTATTCCCGATAAAAGTTATGTTGATGATATGGAAGAAATACTTTATATGTTGTTTGAGTATGAATTGATGGAGATGAGTATTGAGGATTACTATAAAACAGATCTTCATTTAACACACTCTGCATCAATGAAATTAGCTAATGAAATTATACAAAGGGAGAATACATATGAGTTAGAAAAGGTATCAGATGATTTTAATGGCTATTATTCTAATAGAGCAATGTACTTTCCTCTAAAAGATGATATATATGTAAGAAAAAGCCACAACTTAATCGCATATAGCATGGGAGAAGAGATTGAAATATATCAAAAGGATTATTTAGAAGAACACGATAAATACAATGTATTCTTTGGGGGAAGTAAACCGGTAATTGAAGTTTATAATGATTTAGGAGAGGGTGAATTAATTCTTTTTACTGATTCGTATGGTTTATCGGTTGCGCCGTTTATTGCTGAAGATTATGCTAAGGTTACGATCATTGATTTACGATTTATTGATATATTTTCAGTTAGTGATTACATAAACGATCAAAGTGAGATAATTTACTTGTATGGTTATAAAACTATCAACGACTCAAGTATTAGTAATTGAGTCGTTTTATGATATAATCATTTTACAGTGAGGTATTAAAATGAATCAAATATTGCAGATTATCGCATTAATTCTAGTAGGTGGATTAATCGGTTGGACAACAAATAAACTTGCTATTAAAATGCTGTTTAGACCAATTAAGCCAGTGAAGTTCATATTTACCTTTCAAGGTGTTTTACCTAAAAGAAAGGACCAAATATCAGAATCAATTGCTGAAACTATTCAAAGAGAGTTTCTTGATGAAAAAGAAATCATTGAGCAATTAGTTCAAGCTGCTGATTTAACTAAGATTAAGGAATTACTTAAAGTTAAGTTGGTTGAAAAAATTAAAGAGGTTGTACCTTCAATGATGATTGCTATGTTCGGAAATAAACTAGATACTATCGTAGCTGAGTTCATTGATAAAGATGGGGATAATGTATTTAATGATTTAGTCAATTCTTTAAGAGAGAATGGAACTAATTATCTTGATATTAAGGCAATTGTAGCAAAAAGAATCGATGCATTAGATTTTGAAGAGTTTGAAGAATTAGTTTATAGTATTACTAAAAGGGAATTACGTCACATCGAGTATGTGGGGTTGATTTTAGGACTACTTATTGGAGTAGTTCAGTCAGTTATAATTTTATTTACATAGGAGGAAAGAATGTTAAAGACGAATAAAGACAAAGTAGCAATGCAATCAGTACAGGGAGCGGTTAGTCATCCTAAAGGTAAAACTCATCGCTTAACAAGAGAAGGTAAGCCAGTTACCGTGCCAGGTGTTGGTGGAATCACTTATGGTATTCATGTTGGTGATGATGCATTCAATTTAGCAGTTGATCATTTAGAACCTTCTGTTTCAATTAGAAACAAAGAAAGAATTGATAATGATGCTTTAATTAAAATGGCTTGTCCTGGAAACTACGCCAGAGTAGTATCGGGAGAAGCAAAAGGTGATGTTGGTTATGTGTTAGGAACTCACGGTGGTATTGATCATACTATCATTGAGTTTTCAGAAGAAACAATGGATAAGATGATAATTGGAGACCAAGTTCTAGTTAAGGGTTATGGTCAAGGATTGGAATTACTAGATTATCCAGATGTTAATATCGCTTCAATTGATCCTGAGTTGTTAGAGAAAATTGATATAGAGGAAAAAGATGGAAAAATCTATTTCCCTGTAGTATGTAAAGTACCAGGAGCTTTAATGGGATCTGGAGTTGGTTCACCAACTTCACATAGTGGAGATTATGATATTATTACACATGATCAAGAACTAATAAAGGAATTAGGAATTGATAAATTAAAGTTTGGAGATTTCGTACTATTAGAGGATAGTGATAACTCTCATGGATTAGGTGGATATTTACGAGGAGCTTCTACTATTGGGATAATTGTTCACAGTGACTGTTTAATTACAGGTCATGGGCCTGGTGTTACAGTTGTGATGACTTCTAGAAAACCAATTATTGAAGCAAAAATTGATCCAACAGCTAATATTAGTAAATATATGAAACGCTAGTTTATACTAGCGTTTTTTCTAGAAAATTGAAGGTGATATCATCATTATGATATAATTACTTTATAGAAATGGGAGGAATTATGGATAGCCAAGTGTTGCTGGGAAGCATTAATAACATCGCACTACTACTCCTAATTTTCATTGTGTATACAATGATGCCTTTAGAGCGCTATGTAAAGAGACTGAGTACGAAGTTATTAATTGGTATCAGTGTTGGTCTTATTGGTATTACACTGATGTTCTCACATTTCGAATTGGCACCTGGAATATACTTAGATACAAGATCGATTCTTCTAAGTATTTCAGGAGTATTTTTAGGGTTTATCCCCACATTACTTGGGATGGCTATGACTGCTGCTTATAGAATTGCTGAGGGTGGTTCTGGACTTACTGCAGGGTTAATTATCATATTCTCATCTGGATCAATTGGTTTATTATATAGATACCTTAGAATGAAAAACGTAAGTGGTAGTTTTAGAAGAATTATTGAACTTTATGGTGTTGGCGTAGTTGTTCATATTGGTTTTATGTTAGCTACTTTAACACTTCCCGAATCACATAGAATGGAAGTTATTAGAAATGTTATTATACCCGTTATGGTATTTTATCCAATAGGGAACGCTTTATACGGATATTTATTCTATCGTGAGCATGATAAGAATGAAATGAATTCAAAGCTTAAGACAAGTGAGAAAAGGTTAGAATTCTTGAGTTTTCATGATCATTTGACAGGGCTACTAAATAGAAGGTATTTTGAATTAGTTTTGAAGCATTTTGATATTGAGGAGAACTATCCTCTTTGTATTATGATGGGTGACGTAAACGGGCTTAAAATAATTAACGATTCATTTGGTCACGAAGTAGGAGACCGTTTGTTAAAAACTGTTTCTGAGATTTTAAAAGACAATTGCACCCAAGATGGTTTGCTTGCACGAATTGGTGGAGATGAGTTTATTATGATTCTTCCTTTATTTGATGAAGAGGAGTCTGAAAAATTAATAGATAAAGTAAAGAAAAAAGCAAACGAAGTCGAGTTAGAGAATGTAAAAATATCTGTTAGTTTTGGTTTTGCAATCAAATACGATGAAGATGATGATATTGATAATATCATTAAGACTGCTGAAGATAATATGTATCGCAGAAAACTTATTGAAGGTCCAAGTATTCGCAGAGAGACAATAAATGCTATTATTGCCACTCTCTATGAAAAGGATCAATATTCAGAGGAGCATTCACAAAGAGTATCTGATTTATGTGTTGCTATAGGTAAGAAGGTTGGACTTCCATCGTCTGACTTATCTGATTTAAGAACTGTTGGATTATTACATGATATAGGAAAAACAGCAATACCAACAGCAATCTTACAAAAAGTCGGAGATCTTGATGATACAGAATGGGAAGAAATTAGAAAACATCCTGAAACTGGTTATCGAATTTTGAGTTCGGTTCAGGATATGGGAGATATATTAGAGTATATTATTGCTCATCACGAAAGATGGGATGGAACAGGATATCCACGAGGCTTGAAGGGAGAGGAAATTCCTATACAATCTCGTATTTTGTCAATAGCTGATGCTTTTGATGCGATGACAAGCGAGAGGTCGTATCGTTCTAAGATGTCTTATGAGGATGCTATAAAAGAATTGATTGAAAATAGTGGTTCTCAGTTTGATCCAAACTTAGTAGAAGTATGTATTGATGGAGTGTTGGAATTATAAAGATTCTTAACGAATCTTTTTTAATAGGTGAGTTAATGAGAATATCAGTTGAAGATGCAAGAAAATACTTAGTTAACTATCATGGGTTATCGAAAAGAAGGGACTTATCAGAACTTAAGTCTTTTTTATACAATATTAGATGTATACAATTTGATCCTTTAGATCAAGTTGGAACAAACCCTAACCTTGTCTTACAGTCACGCTTTAATAATTATACTAAAGGTATCTTGAATAATCTTTTATATGAAGAGAAGTTTTTGATGGATGGTTGGGACAAGAATATGAGTATACATCTAGCAGAGGATTATCCTTTCTTGAAAAGAGGATTAGAGAGAATATATTATGGATACAAAGAAATTGATAATAGCATAAAAGACAACTATGAAGATGCCCTAATGAGTATAGCTCAAAATGGTCCAATGTCATCTAGGGAGTTAGAAATCTTAGGGGATGTAAAATGGTCATGGGGTAATAGAAGTAGAATCTCACGTGCAGTTCTAGAACTTCTTTTTTATAAAGGTAAAGTTTTTGTAGATAAAAGAATAGGCAATAGAAGATACTTTGATATTATTGAGAACCACCCTATGTATAGTAAATTTGAGGAAGTTGATAATAGTAACTACTACAAAGATTATTTGAGAAGAAGACTAAAAGCAGTTGGCATGATTTGGAATAAGAGTAGTAGTGCATTTTTAGGAATTGGGTTAAAAAGTGCAGATAGAGATAAGGCATTTAATGATCTTATGGAAGAATTAATAGAAATAGAAATTGAAGATATCCCTCATAAATTTTACATCCTTAAAGGAGACGAACATTACTTTGATATTGAGATAAACAAAAAAATAAGGTTTTTAGCCCCACTTGATAATATCCTATGGGATCGTGAGTTGATAAAGAAGATATTTGATTTTGATTATAAGTGGGAAGTGTATAAGCCAAAGGCATTAAGGGAATATGGTTACTATGTTTTACCAATTTTATACGGAGATAAACTCATAGGTAGAATAGAGCCAAAGTATAATAAAAAAAGTAAGACACTTAATATTGAAAATATATGGTGGGAAAGTGAACTTAAACCCCATAAAGAAGTGGTTAAGGAGATTAGGAAATTTCTCGATTACTTAGAAGGTGATACCGTCACTTTCAATAAAGGAGATGAATTGAAGAAATTGGAGGATATTTATGGAATATAAAGATACAAGAGATATGAGTAAAGAAGAAGTATATAACCTATATAACGAAAATGGTTGGGTTAGTTATGTTAAGTATATTGATAGAACTATGTTATCAATTGAGAAAGCATTTTATGTATATTCTGCTTGGGATAATAACAAATTAGTAGGCTTGATAAGATGTGTTGGAGATGGCTTAACTATTTTATATATTCAAGATCTCCTAGTTTTACCAAAATATCAAGGTAAAGGGATAGGATCAAAATTATTATCAGATACTTTGAATAAGTTTAACGAAGTATATCAGACTGTACTTATGACTGATGATACTGAGAAAACAGTCAGCTTCTACAAGAAATGTGGATTGAAATCAAGTAAGGAGACTGGAGGAGTAGCTTTCAGTAGAATGGTATACTAAAAAAGACGATTACTCGTCTTTTTTTGGTTTTGGACCATAGTATTGATAGAATCTTACTTTGATTCTACCGTTATACAGTTTTCTAACTCGATCAGCTTTCTTCTCATATAGATTTTCAAATCCTTCAAATGAAGTGATAATATACTTACTTACCGTTTCAAGTTGATTAAATAGTTTTCCCATGTTTCTATAAAGATCTTTTATATCATAGATGCTCTTTCCTTTTAATCTTTCACCATATGGTGGATTAGATATTATCACACCGTAGTCTTTATACTCTATATTAAGAAAATCATCGGTACTGAAATTAATATCATCAAATACTCCCGCTTGTTTAGCGTTCAGTTTTGCTGACTCAACTGCCTTTTCATTGATGTCTGAGGCGTATATGTTAAGTTTTGGTGTAGTGATTTTACTCCTTGCTAACTTTCTTTCTGCTTTGTATATATCAAACCACTCCTCAGATGCGAATTGCCTATTAATTCCAGGAGCAATATTTCTAGCTATCATAGCAGCTTCAATCGGAATAGTACCTGATCCACAAAAGGAATCATAAAGGATTCTATCTTTGTTCCAAAAACTAAGTTGAATTAAAGCAGCAGCAAGAGTTTCTTTTATAGGTGCCTCAACATCAATTTTCCTGTATCCTCTTTTATGCAAGCCTACCCCTGATGTGTCGATTGTTAGAGTAGCAACATCCTTAAGAATTGATACTTCAATTGTATATAAAGGCCCATCCTCTGCTAACTTAGAATTATAAACTGACTCTAATCTTGATGCGATAGCTTTCTTTGTTATTCTTTGGCAATCAGAGATACTAAATAATTTTGATTTTACACTTTTACCATTAACAGGAAAACTACCATTAACCTTGATCCAATCCTCCCAAGGTAAGTTGCTTACCTTATCAAACAGCTCATCAAAAGTAAGTGCTCGAAACTCACCTATTTTTACCAAAACTCTTTCAGCACTTCTAAGCCATAGATTAGCTTTTGCTATTCCTTGGATATCACTTATAAATGTAACTTTGCCATTCTCAACTTGATCAATTTCAAAGCCTAAACTGATTAATTCCCTTTTTACAACCGCTTCTAATCCGAATGTTGTAGTTGCGACTAATTTAATATTATTCATAATATACCTCGTTAATATTCTAACACAATTGAATTAAGAAAGTTTAATGTTGTATAATAAAGAATAGGTGGAGAGATTATATGAACGAAAAAGCACGTATCGGAAAGAGAGTTACAACAAATACATTACTAATGAATGCCTTTTTAGTTGCGATTAAGTTAATTGCGGGACTAGTGTTTAGAAGTGGTGTTTTAGTAGCGGATGCATTTCATTCACTTACGGATGTATTAACAACGATATTCGTTTACTTCGGGATATCGATTTCTAGTAAACCAGCAGATGAGGAACATCCGTTTGGACATGAAAAGGCTGAATTAATAGTTTCAAAGATTGTCGCAATCTTTTTATTTATTACTGCAGCAGGAATTGCAATTTCCGCAGTTCAGGGAATAAGAAATGAAGTAGTTTATTCTCCAGGTTATATTGCTTTAGTGGTAGTAATAATTTCTATTGTTATGAATGAAGTGATGTATTACTATTCCGTTAGAGTTGGTAAGAAAATAGGCTCTCAAGCTTTAATAGCAGACGGGTGGCACCATAGAAGTGATTCATTAAGTAGTATTGCTGCATTGATTGGTGTTGGAGGAGTAATCTTAGGGTATCCTATATTAGATCCAATTGCTGCAATTGTTGTTGCTTTAATTATCGCAAGAGCAGGTTTTAAGATTTATATGCAGTCTGTAAAGGAGTTAATGGATACTGCTCCAAGTAAACAGGCAGTGGATAGAATAAGAAGTATTATATTAAATCATAAATTAGTTTTGGAAATAGATTCATTGAAGGCGATTTTTCATTTGAATCATATTGATGTATATCTACACATTAAGGTGGATAATAATCTTACAATTGAAGAAGGGCATAAACTAACCGAGAATATCAAAGAAGATATCTTCAATCAATGTGAAAATATTCAAGAGATAAACGTTTATATAAAACCAATTAGATAGGGATGTGAGAATGTGAAAGTAGGAATTAGAAAAGGAAAACTTCTTGATTTCTTTAGGACTCAGGAGTTAAGGTTTGATGTTGTCGAGTTAGAAACGTTTGATGACAAAGAAATGCTTGATGTTGACGCAGTTGTCGCTGGTAGAATGACAAATGAGCAATTAGTAAAAGCAAAGAGTTTAAAAGATATATTTATTCCATTTACCGGGCAAAATGGTTTTGATTTAGATTTTGTTGAGAAATTAGGTATAAACATCCATATAACGCAAATTCATGCGAAATTTGTCGCAGAAAGAGCATTAGCATTAGCTTTAGCGCTTCTTGGAAATATTACTTATTTCGATAGAGAGATGCATGATGGAAGATGGGGGAAAAGAAATTTTGATGATAGGGTTTCTTGGACGTCGTTATTCAATAAGAAAATCGGGATATATGGATATGGTGAGATTGGAAGACACATTCATAATCTAGTTAAGCATTTTTCCGATGAAGTATATGCATATAATAGATCAAGAAAACACGATGTTACATATGTTGATTCACTTGATGAACTGGTTGAAAAATGTGAGGTTATCTTCATCGCAACTCCAATTAATGAAGGTACAAGAGGATCGATAAATGAGGATTTACTAAGTAAGATGACAGGGAAGTATTTAATCAATATTGGCAGGGGTGCTGTAGTAAGTGAATTTGGTTTATACAGAGCACTGAGCACTAATACTTTAGCTGGATATGGTTCTGATGTATGGTATAACTATCCCGAGAAGGGCTCTAACGAGGCGAAACCAAGTATGTATCCGATAGAGGAATATAATGTTGTTATGACTCCTCATTGTGCAGGTTTTGCTGATGGTGCGGAGAACTTAAGATACTTGGATACTTTGAATCAAATAAATAGAGTAACGAAATGATATCGGTATCATTAGCATATTAAATAACTAATTGAATATATATGATATTATATATGTATATAAAGCAACACATATCCCACGCATTACATAGTGGAATTGCTCACAAGTGGGGTTTTTGGTTGACTTTTTGTTATGAAGTATAAATTTATGTAGCATGAGGAAAATTATGAAGAGGACCCTAAGTATATTATTGATATTTATACTATCCCTTTATTGGGTCGTTTTCGCATTTCCATCGTTGGAAGCTTTCACTGTTTCGCCATCAACACTTAGTGAAGGTGATAAGGTCCTTGTTGATTTAGGCGGTTCGTATGGCGAAGTAGTATCAGTCGTAATTGTATCTGGTGAGAGTCCAAGACTTCTTGTAGCAGAGAACCTAGCTGAAGCAAAGTATGACAACAAAAACAATACATATTCAGGGAGTGATGCAGAAATTCAAGTTAATCTTATAATGGCTAACAAACCAGAATATATTACAGATCATTCACTACCTACAAAACTTGAAATAACACAAGGTGTCGAGAATGGCAATTATAGTGTAGAGTTTTTAGAAATGATGGCGTTTTTAACTGCAGATACTCCTTTGAAAAGGATTGTAACAAATACTGCAGGATCAGCTAACGATCTCGTTTGGGCCTGGATTCCAGATCCTACAAATGAGATGGGAGAACATAGTGTTAAAACAAGGTTTTCTATAAGACCAGCGTTTACATTAGATAGCTCTGTATTATTAATGGATTCAAATCAAGACGGAGTTTATGAAGTAGTAGTTAATGAATCACCAACAATTAGTGATATTTTGAATCAAACGACTGATGAGGATGTTAGCATTATCGATTTAGGTTTTGTAGTTACCGATGCAGATCAAGATGATGGAACTTTAATAGTAACAGCAGAATCAGATGATCAAACACTATTACCTAATGAAAATATTCAATTAGGTGGAACGGATTCTAATAGAACGATAACTATTACTCCGGCCTCAAATCTAAGCGGTAACGCTACAGTTACAGTAACTGTCACCGATGATATTGGATTTACAAGTAGTGATAGCTTTATAGTAACAGTCGAAACTATGAACGATACTCCACAATTAAGCGATATTTTGAATCAGACAACAGATGAAGATACTTCTATATCAGGGATCATCTTCACAACAAGTGATGTTGATAATGTGATTACTTTGGATGACATAGAAGTTACATCAACAAATCAATCTAAAGTAATAGATGA